>Ga0272442_10005873_pt1 | contig 16299 bp, 10 predicted proteins | sample SSMForm2O_FD_200262 | JGI IMG/M metagenome (GOLD analysis project Ga0272442, IMG submission 200262) | Marine sediment archaeal communities from Little Sippewissett salt marsh, Falmouth, MA, United States - SSM-Form-2O | ecosystem: Environmental > Aquatic > Marine > Wetlands > Sediment ...
TTTCCAGGATCTCCGAGCCTTCTTCAACAGGGTGCGCCAGGCTCTTGGCAGAACTGATATTACCTATATCTGCGAACATAAGATCGATGGTCTCGCTGTGAACCTGCTTTACAGGGATGGCAGGTTCGTCAGAGGAACTACCAGGGGTGATGGAAGGATAGGCGAAGATGTGACTTCCAACCTCAGGACCATCAGGTCCCTTCCTTTATCATTACAGCGGGAGATGGAAGGGGAGATGGAGGTCCGGGGTGAGGTCTACATGAAAAAAGAGGATTTCGCCAGGATCAATGCCTCAAGGGATGAGCAGGGGGAGGCTCCTTTCGCAAATCCCAGGAATGCCTCCGCAGGAAGCCTTCGCCAACTGGATCCCAACATTTCAGCATCCCGACCCCTGGCACTTTTAATCTATTACCTTCTGGATCCCGAACAACTTGGTCTTTACCGCCAGTCCGACGTGCTCGACTGGCTGAGGGATGCCGGGTTCCCGGTCCAGAAAGACAACAGGCTATGTCACTCAGAAGACGAGGTTTTCCAATACATCGAGGAGTGGCGTGAGAAAAGGCATGATCTTCCCTATGTAACTGATGGGGTAGTGATCAAGATAAATGACCGTAACCTCTGGGACACCCTGGGAATGACAGCTAAATCCCCGAGATGGGCTATTGCCTTCAAGTATCCTCCTGAAGAGAAACTTACCAGGGTCCTGGATATTGAAGTCTCAGTAGGAAGGACAGGGACCCTTACGCCGACGGCAATACTGGAACCGGTCCATCTTTCCGGAACGGTAGTAAGACGGGCGAACCTGCATAACCAGGATGAAGTTGAAAGAAAAGATGTGCGCATTGGAGATATGGTCCGAGTAAGAAAGGCCGGGGAGATCATTCCCGAGGTCCTGGAAGTGGAAAAGGACCGTCGGAGAGGGGACGAAAGACCTTTCCGAATGCCTTACAGCTGCCCGGAATGCGGATCCGAAGTGATCAGGATCCCCGGTGAGGTTGCGGTGAGATGTCCCAATATATCCTGTCCTGCCCAGATCAGGGAGGGTATGCTTCATTTTGCTTCCAGACAGGGCATGGATATAAGAGGGCTCGGTGAAAAGATCATTGAATTGTTGATCCGGGAAGGGCTTGTAAAGGACGTGGCGGACCTCTATTCCCTCAGGGTTCCCCAGCTTTCCACCCTTGAAAGATTCGGAGAACGCTCAGCCTCGAATCTCGTCAGGTCCCTGGAAAACTCGAAGGGACGTCCCCTGGCGAACCTGATCAATGCGCTGGGGATAAGATATGTTGGATCCAGGGCATCAGAGATCCTGGCTGGGGAATTCGGAAGCCTTGACGCGCTCTCATCTGCAACTGAGGAAAAACTGGCGGCCCTGGAAGGCATAGGACAGGTCATCGCAGCTTCCATCGTTGCCTATTTTAATGATCCCCACAATAATGTCATGTTGAATAAACTCAAAGAAGCAGGAGTGTCAATGGAAGAGAAGAAGGAAGAGGCTCCCCTCGATATTTCCCCTGTTTTTGAAGGAATGAGGGTGGTTTTCACGGGAGAGCTTTCTTCCATGTCCAGAAGCAAAGCTGAGGAAATAGTCAAAAAGCTCGGAGGCAGAACATCTTCAGGTGTCAGCTCCAGGACTTCCCTGGTAGTTGTAGGTGCTGATCCTGGAAGCAAATATTCCAGGGCCCTTGAACTCGGGTTAAGAACCGCAAATGAAGAGGAGTTCCTCGGTATTATCAAACCCTTTCTTGACAGGATCGAATAGGATCCGGGTTCTCAAGTATTTTTTCCCTTGCATTCCTGAAAGTCTTCTTTTATTAAGGGAGGTTTGTCCATGTCCATCTCAAAGGAAGAAGTCAGGCGGGTTTCCATGCTGGCCAGGCTTGAGATAGACGAGAATGAAATTGACTCTTTGACAGAGCATTTTTCCAGTATCCTCGAGTATTTCAATGCTCTTCAGGAGCTCGACCTGGAAGGTATAGATCCTTTCGTCATGGAAGGGGTTGAGGGGACCCCCTGGCGGGATGATGTCACCTTGCAATGGAATGAGCGATCCTCGGTCCTCTCGGAATCCCCCTGTTCAGATGGTGATTTCTTCAAGGTCCCCAGAATTCTTGGTGAAGAAGGATGAAGATCATGTCTTACCATAATATGTCAGCCGCTTCCGTAGCCAGGAAGATCCGGTCCGGAGAGTTCAGTGTATCGGATATCGTCAGGGCATGCCTTGAGTGTATCGGGAACATGGATGGTACCCTGAACGCTCTCATTACCAGGGAAGATCAGAAGGCCCTTCAAAGGGCTGCGTTCCTTGAAAAAGCCATAGCTTCAGGAGAAGACCCCGGTCCCCTTGCAGGGGTTCCCGTAATTGTAAAGGATAACATGTGTACCAGGGATATTCGGACCACCTGTGCCAGCCGTATATTGGCTGACTGGAGACCTCCTTATAATTCTACCGTGGTGGAGGCACTCGAGAATGCTGGAGCAGTTATCCTGGGTAAGTCCAATATGGATGAATTTGCCATGGGGAGTTCCACCGAGCATTCCGCTTTCGGCCCGTGCAGAAATCCCTGGGATACTGAAAGGGTTCCTGGCGGCAGTTCGGGAGGAAGTGCAGCTGCAGTGGCAGCCGGTTATGTCCCTCTTGCTCTCGGAAGTGATACAGGAGGTTCCATAAGACAGCCGGCCTCATTGTGCGGGATCTACGGCCTTAAACCCACCTATGGCCTGATCAGTCGTTACGGTCTCATTGCCTTTGCATCCTCCCTGGACCAGATCGGTCCCTTTACCCGAAATGTGGAGGATCTTGCCCTTGCCCTTAACGTCCTTGCAAAACCTGATCATAGAGATTCCACATGCAGCAGGAAGGCCAGGCCCGATTACCTCGAAGCCCTTGAGACGGGATCCCTTTCTGGAAAGAAAGTCGGCCTGGTAAAGGAGTTCAGGAATTACAGGCTTCCTCCGGAGATATCAGCCAGTGTGGACAGGATACTCAAGATCCTTCAGGAAGCTGGGGCCATAATAGAGGAAGTATCCCTTCCTGTGACCATGACATCCGGACTTGGAGCCTATTACATCATTGCTCCTGCTGAGGCCAGTTCCAATCTCGCCCGTTATGATGGAGTGCGTTACGGCCTTTCCGCAGAAGCGGATGACCTTCTCTCCCTCTACCTCAAGACGAGAAAGGCAGGCTTCGGTTCAGAAGTAAAGAGGAGAATACTGACCGGTACCTATGTTCTCAGCTCCGGTTATTATGATGCCTATTATCTTACGGCCCAGAAAGTCCGCCAGATAATCACAAGGGAATTTGCCGAGGCCTTTTCCAGGGTGGATACCCTGATCATGCCTACATCTCCCAGCCCAGCTTTCCGGATCGGGGAGCTTGTGGATGACCCAATACAGATGTACATGATGGATGTTTTTACTCTCCCCGTGAATCTCGCAGGTCTGCCCGGACTTTCCCTTAACGGAGGGTACAGTGCTGAAGGGCTGCCACTGGGAGTCCAGATGGTCGGACCCAAATGGGGTGAACTGGAGATCCTTTCCATGGCCCATGTAATCGAGAGGGAGCTCGGCCCTGCACCAATAGCTCCGGGAGGTGTTACTGATGAAAACTGATTTCTCTCCGGTCATTGGTCTTGAGATCCATGTCCAGCTGAACACCCTTTCCAAGTTGTTCTGTCCGTGTTCCACCGATTATATCGGGACAGTGCCGAATACAAATGTATGCCCCGTCTGTCTCGGACTACCTGGTACATTGCCGGTGCTTAACGGTAAAGTAGTGGAATCAGCCGTCAGAACAGCCCTTGCAATTCATTGCAGGATCAATGATGCTACCCGCTTTCACAGGAAGAACTATTTCTACCCCGATCTCCCGAAGGCTTACCAGATATCACAGTATGACCTTCCCGTAGGAGAGGAAGGATATATTGATATCAACACAGAGGATGGAAGCTCAAAAAGGATAGGTATCATAAGGCTCCACCTTGAAGAGGATGCCGGGAAACTTGTTCATGCGGCTGCTGACGGACGGCTTGCGGGAGCCACCTCATCATATGTGGATTATAATCGGGCCGGGGTACCCCTGGCAGAGATAGTATCTGCTCCGGACCTCTCTTCACCCGCAGAGGCAAAGGAGTATGTATCCAGGTTAAGGCAGCTTGTGCGTTACCTGGGCGTTTCCGATGGAGATATGGAGAAGGGTTCCATGCGGGTAGACGCCAACATCTCCGTCAAGTGTTCCGATGGCAGGTGGGGTAACCGTACGGAGATCAAGAACATGAATTCCCTCCGTGCCATGGAAAGAGGCCTTGCCTATGAGATAGAGCGGCAGTCCGGGATCCTCGAAAAAGGCGGCACCATTGTACAGGAGACCAGACACTGGAATGATGCCCAGGGAATAACCCTGTCTTCAAGGAGTAAGGAGGAAGCCCATGACTACCGTTATTTTCCTGAGCCAGACCTGCCTCCGCTCTTCCTTCCTGATGGCTATGTCGAGAAAATGGCCAGCACCCTACCTGAAATGCCCTGGATCAGGGAATCCCGTTTTATCCGGGATTATTCCCTTCCGGAGAAGGATGTGGCAGTCATTACCGAAAACCCCGACCTGGCGGATCTTTTCGAGGAGTGCGTCAGTGGAGGTGCATCTCCCGAAAGAACGTCCAACTGGATCAGGACTGAAGTGCTTAGAGTGATCCATGAGAGGAAGATACCTGTTTCAGAGTTTCCCCTTTCCTCATCGGTCCTTGCTGAGCTTATAGCTCTCATAGATTCTGGAAAGGTCTCCAACACTGCAGCGAAAGAAGTTTTCGAATGTATCCTTCAAACAGGTGTGACCATCGATGAAGCGCTGGTGAGGTGTGAAGTCCAGGCCGGAGGAATATCGGGATCAAGGCTTGAGAACATTATCAGGGAAATCCTTCAGAACAATGTTCCCGTGGTCCAGACTATCCGGGCCGGAGAGGATAAAAAGGGCAAGAAGGGTAAATTCCTGATGGGGCTTGTCATGAGGGAAACCAGGGGACAGGCTGACCCTCGTGAAGTCAGGGAAATGCTCAGTGAACTTCTGGGTCAGTGACAGTTGGTCAGGAACAGGTTCAACTGCATTGACTCATTCATCGGTAGTGCTTAATATATACATTCGGCTACTGTAAAAAAATGTTCCGGAATAATTAACCCGAGGTTTAATTTTGGAGGTTTACAGGGAGGTAAATAGCGTATGGGAAAGAACAGGTCCGAGGATATCAGAAGTATTGTGATTGCTGGCCACGGAGGTTCTGGGAAGACATCTCTGACTGAGGCCATGCTGTTCACGAATGGTAATATCACCCGTATGGGTACTGTCGAGGGCGGCAACATGACCTCAGACTTCACGAGTGAGGAGCATAAGCGCCAGATATCCATCAATTCTTCGCTGATTACCATGAAGAGAGGGGAAAAAACTCTTTATGTCCTGGATAGTCCTGGATATGCGGATTTTATCGGGGAAATGAGATCAGCCATGAGAGTGGCAGATTCCGCTTGCATTGTGGTGAGCGGCCTGCATGGAGTGGAGGTACAGACAGGTAAGGCGTGGGAGTTCTCAGAGGATTTCGAATGTCCTGTGTTTTTCTACATTAGCAAGCTATCCAGAGAAAATTCAGATTTTGAGAAGATCCTTGAAGAGATCAGGGAGGAACTTACGGAAAAGGCAGTGCCTTTCTATCTTCCCATAGGCAAGGAAACTTCCTTCAAGGGTATTGTTGATGTCCTTACAGGGAAAGCCTATGTCTACGCTTGTGATGGAAGTGCCGAATATAAAGTAGAAGATGTCCCTGCCGATATGGCCGATATGGTGTCAGAAGCCAGGGAGAATCTTATAGAGAATATTGTAGAAGCCGACGATGAGTTGATGATGATGTATCTTGAGGGCGAGGAGATATCCGAGGAGGATCTCGGTAAAGCCCTCAGGAAGGCGGTCAGGGAACGCCTGATCTTCCCCGTGATCCCTGGTTCAAGCACCATCAATGTAGGAGTTGCCCAGTTCATGGATACCGTCATCAGTGCCCTTCCTTCACCCCTTGAGTCAAGGCCTCGAGGTGCCATGAAAGGCGAAGAAGAGGTAACCGTATCTCCTGATCCTGAAGGAGAGTTCTCCGCACTGTGCTTTAAGATCATGGTCGATCCCTATGTAGGTAAGCTGAGCTTCCTGAGAGTAAATTCAGGTAGCCTTAGCTCAGATCACCCCATCTATAACGTGAACAGGGAAGAAGAGGAAAGGATCAGCTCCTTCCGTCAGATGACAGGTAAGGAAGGGGAGGATCTCAAGGAGGTCGTTACTGGCGATATCGTTGCCATACCTAAACTTCACAGTACTCATGTCGGTGACACCCTTAGTATCAAGGGGTCGAAACTCCACTATCCCCCCATCCAGTTCCCCCAGCCTGTTTACAGTGTAGCCCTCGAAGCAACGAGCAGGGCTGATGAGGATAAACTATCAACGTCCCTTCACCGGATGCTTGAAGAGGATCCAACCCTCCACTTCAGGAAAAATCCTGAAACTGGTGATAATGTACTGTCGGGTATGGGCGACCTTCACCTTGATATCGTTCTGGCAAGGATCAAGGAAAGATATGGTATAGAGCTTGAGACCCATACACCCCAGGTCCCCTACAGGGAAACCATCCGCAGACCAGCCAAGGCACAGGGAAAACACAAGAAGCAGTCCGGCGGGCGTGGCCAGTATGGTGATGTCCATATCGAGTTCAGCCCCCTGCCAAGGGGAGAAGGATTCCAGTTCGAAGACAAGATCGTCGGTGGAGCTGTTCCCAAAGGTTATATTCCTGCTGTGGAAAAAGGACTCAAGGAGATTATTCCGACTGGTGTTCTTGCAGGTTTCCCCACCGTGGATTTCAAGGCTTCACTTTTCTACGGTTCCTATCATGATGTGGATTCTTCGGAAATGGCTTTCAAGATCGCCGCACATCTGGCTTTCAAGAAAGGCATGATGGAAGCCTCACCCGTACTTCTCGAGCCCATTATGGACGTGGAAGTCGTGGTACCGGAAGATTACCTGGGTGATGTTATGGGAGATTTCAACAGCCGCAGGGGAAGGATCATGGGTATTGACAGCAAGGGACGCCTCCAGGTGGTCAAGGCCCAGGTGCCTCTTGCAGAAATGTTCAGATATGCCATTATCCTCAGGTCCATGACATCCGGAAGGGGTAACTTCTCCATGGTGCAATCCCATTATGAGGAAGTTCCCGAGGATATTACCAAGAAGGTAATAGCTGCAAGAAAAGAAGCCAAGGAAGAAGAATAGGGAAAAAAGTTCCATTTTGTCCCTGTCCTCACAATAACCCTTTACAACAAAACCGCCCCTCCACAATGAAGGGGCGGTTTTTTCTTTGAAGATCACGGGTTACGGTATAACGGTCAGTAACTCAGAGTATTGGGATCCAGGGAGAAGCCCATTCTTCTGGCAGTTCCCGAAAGGATCCATGTGAGGTTCTTGCTGTTCCCACAGGTAACAGGACCTGGGTTTAGCCGTACCTCATTGTTGTTCAGGTTCACGAAAGTACCGGCCTGTTCAGCCCAGCAGGTCTTGGGTATCTCTACAAGGTTACTGCTGTTTTCCCATTCCACTCTGGTGCTTCCAAGGTAGACCACCTTATCCATGCCGGCCAGAACATCCTTGATGCCTACTGCTTCGGGGTCCACATCCAGGAGTATCAGATGGCTTATCTCGCCCGATCGTACTCCTGCTATGGCATCCATCACGGAAGTGTTGACTATACCGGAATTGATCAGCCCCTGGGTATTGGCTTCCCTGTAGAGGATGAACATATCCTTCTTCTCCAGGGTATCCATGATCTGATAGACCGTCTCGGTGGATGAAGGACTTGACATTACCCGGGCACCCATGAGGGTCACCAGTTTCTTCGAAGAGAGAAGAACCTCTGCGGCTTCCAGGTAGGTCTCACTGTTTACCCCTGTTATTTCGGCGATCTTTTCAGGAACGAAAGGTTCAAGCTCTTCCGGAATATCGAGGTTTTCCCTGTTCAGGACCGCTGCAAGAAGACCTTTCATTGCGTCCTGTTCAGAGCCCTTTACGGGAGAAATGACCCAGGAGTTCCCCTTATCAAGCATTCCCGCATTTTCTCCGATATAGACAACTTTCGAACCTTCCTTTCTCATGGCCCTTCGGATCCATGAGGTGAATACGGGTTGTTCGTCGTCAGTCCTGGTATCCACAAGGAGGAAACAGTCTGCCGAATTCATGGAGTCATAGGAAGCAGTGCTTCGGGTTAAGCCCATTTTGTCCTTCAGCACGTCCAGGCCTGGTTTAAAGGAGTCCACGTCGGTGGCAGCGAAAAGGGGATTCTTCCCTGTTCCTTCGAAGAAAGACTGCAGTGCTCTGTATTCCTCGCTCACAAGAGAAGCTGAGGATATAAAGGCCGTTCTGGCGGGATCAGCGTCCTTAAGCATGGAGGCAAGAGTGTCCAGAGTGCCGGACCAGGTCTTCTCTTCACCATTTATGAAGGGGTTCATCAACCTGTTCTCGGTGACATCCTCAAATTCATAACGTCCCTTTACGCAGCAGTGTCCGTGGGTCGGGGAAGTGGGATTATCCAGGTCCGTGGTGATCCTGGTTATCCTCTGTCTGGACTTCTCAAGGTTCAGGTCCAGTTCACATCCCAGGGGACATTTATTACATGTGGTCTTCACGATCTCAGGGTCTTCGCTGTGAGGCCAGCGCACGGCTCTCTTCTCGAGAAGGGCTCCTACCGGGCAGACCTGGGTGCACATTCCGCAGAAAGTACAGTCGGAAGATTCGATAGGATGGAAGAACTGGGGCACCATGACCGATTCGAAGCCTCGTTTTGCAAAATCGATAGCATGGAAACCGGCGATCTCATCACAGGTCCTTACGCATCTTCCACAGAGGATGCACTTGTCCATGTTGCGTACGTAATATTCATTGGCTTCTTCGAACTTGTCAATGTGTTCTCCGGCAAGCCTGGTTGGATCGACCTCATAGTCGGTGGCATATTTCCTGAGTTTACATTCGAACACGTCTGGACAACCGCATTCAAGACATCTGGATGCATCTCGCAGTACCTGCTCTTCGGACAGACCCGGACTGTATTCCTCGAAAGGTTTCTCCAGCCTGGTTTCTGCCGGAACGTGGGGAATTTGTTCCCGGGGCTGTTTTTCCCGGTCGGCGAAATCCTCAGGCCCGAGGTCTTCCCTGATGATGTCGTAGAAGAAAGGTTTCTTGGCAAATCCATGGTTCAGGTAATGATCCACCGAGTCTGCGGCCCAGTGTCCGTTTCCTATGGCCTCGATGGCTATCTTGGCTCCTGTCTGCTGGTCCCCGCATACGAAAACACCGGGAAGGGGAGTGGCGTAATTCTCATCCACCAGCATTTTGCGGCCGTCATGAACTTCATTCGGAAGGCCGGCAAGTTCCACCTTCTGGCCGATGGCGGTGATCACGTTGTCCACCTCGAGGGTGAAGGTCTCTCCTGTGGGAAGAGGTCTTCTCCTGCCTGAAGCATCGGGTTCGCCCAGTTCCATCTTTTCGCAGACGATCCTTTCTGCCTTGCCGTCTCCCTCCACCACTTTGGGAGCTGACAGGAAGATGAAGTTCACGCCCTCTTCCATGGCTTCTTCTATTTCGATGTTCTCTGCGGGCATCTCATCCATGGTCCGCCGATAAATGATGGATACCTCTTCGGCACCCACCCTCTTGGCGCATCTGCAGGCGTCCATGGCGGTGTTACCACCACCGATTACTGCCACTTTTTTGCCCAGGGGCATGGGGTTGCCGGTATTTACCGAGTAAAGGAACTCTATACCGGAGATAACTCCCGGAAGATCTTCTCCTTCAGCTCTCATGGAAGAGGAGGACCAGCATCCCATGGCAAGGATGACAGCTTCGTTCTCATCCCGGAGTTCGTCCAGGGTGATGTCCTTCCCGAGGGCCATTCCTGTCTTTACTGTGATCCCATGGCTCAGGAGCCAGTCTATCTCGGCCTGGAGCACCGGCTGGGGCAGACGATAATCCGGAATACCGTACCGCATCATTCCGCCCAGGAAGGGTTCCTTCTCGTAGATGGTCACATCGTACCCCTTAAGACGAAGATAGTAGGCCGCTGAAAGACCGGCAGGTCCTCCTCCGACAACGGCTACGGACCTTCCGTTTTCAATGATATTGGTTACCTCGCCAAGATATCCCTTTTCTATTGCCACATCGCCAACGAACCTCTTTATGTCCCTTATGGAGACGGGTTCCTCGTCAACGAAGTTCCGGCGGCATTTTTCCTGGCATGGTGCAGGACAGACCCTGCCTATACAGGCGGGAAGGGTCACATGATGGTGCAGGGTATCCAGGGATTCCTGGTATTTACCCTGGGCTGCCAGGTTAATGTATGCCTGGACATCTCCGTTGGCAGGGCAGGTGAGGGTACATGGAGGACGACAGTCTCCCACGTGATCGGAAAGCAGAAGCTCCAGGGCAAGTTTCCTGGCCTTCCTGGCCCTTTCGGATTCAGTGGAGATCTCCATTCCGTTGGAAATGGCCATGGAGCATGCTCTTACGAGGCTTTTTGCTCCCTTGACCTCCACCAGGCAGACTGAACAACCACCATGGATGGAGAGATGGGGGTCATAACAGAGAGTGGGGATCTCGATCCCGCACTCCGCACAAAGATCAAGGATCTTTTGTCCTGGATAACCGTAGACTTCCTTTCCATTCAAAACTACTCTGACAGTTCTATCCATTCTACAGATATCCTCCTTACTCGACTGTAACAGCGCCTACGGGGCAGACTTCAATGCATTTCCCGCAGCGTACACAGATATCGTCATTGATGACGTGGGGTTTCTTTATTTCCCCGGAGATGGCTTCCACCGGGCAGTTCCTCGCACATTTGGTGCATCCGATACATTTTTCGGGGTCAATGGAATAATGGATAAGGGTTGTGCAGACCTTGGCAGGACATTTCCTCTCCTCGATATGGGCCAGGTACTCATCTCTGAAGTACTTCAGTGTTGTAAGCACCGGGTTAGGTGCCGTCTGGCCGAGACCACAGAGTGAACCGTCCTTGATCTGAACGGCCAGTTCTGCCAGAAGGTCAAGATCTTCCAGGGTCCCCCTGCCTTCAGAGATCCTTTCAAGGATCTCCAGCATCCTCTTGGTCCCTATCCGGCAGAAGGGACATTTCCCGCAGGATTCCTTCTGTACGAAGGAAAGGAAGAACTTGGCCACGTCAACGATGCAGGTGGATTCGTCCATGACCACCATGCCGCCTGAGCCCATGATCGCACCTGTGGCATTGATGGATTCATAGTCTACGGGAGTGTCCAGCAGCTCTTCAGGGAGGCACCCTCCGGAAGGTCCTCCGAGCTGAACGGCCTTGAACTTCTTGTTGTCCGGTATGCCTCCGCCCACTTCGTAGATAACGTCACGTAGAGGCATTCCCATAGGTACTTCGGCCAGACCACCTTTATTAAGTTTCCCTGCAAGGGCGAATACCTTGGTCCCCCGGCTTCTTCCAATTCCGTATTTGGAGAATTCCTTTGAGCCATGGGTAATGATCCATGCGATGTTGGCAAGGGTCTCCACGTTATTGATGTTGGTAGGTTTTCCGAAGATCCCGCTGTTTGCCGGAAAAGGAGGTCTTGGTCTGGGCATTCCCCTTTTACCTTCGATGGAGGCTATCATAGCTGTTTCCTCGCCGCAGACAAAGGCTCCGGCACCTTCCTTGATATGGATATCGAAATTGAATCCTGTACCCATGATGTTCTCGCCGAGGAATCCCTTTTCCCTTGCCTGATCGAGGGCGGTGTTGAGATGCTTGATGGCCAGTGGGTACTCTGCCCGGCAATAGATGATTCCTTCGTCAGCTCCGATAGCATAAGCACCGATGGCCATGCCCTCAAGCACGCTGTGGGGATCACCTTCCAGGACAGAGCGATCCATGAATGCACCGGGGTCTCCTTCGTCAGCATTGCAGACGAAATATTTCTTGTCGTTCTTTGCCAAATGGGCGAATTTCCACTTCAGGCCGGTGGGGAAACCTGCGCCACCACGGCCACGGAGTCCGCTGTCAAGGATCTCCTGGATAACATCCATGGGAGTCATTTCCCTGATAGCCTTTTCCAGGCCCTTATAGCCGTCACGGGCAATATATTCATCGATGTTCTCAGGGTCGATAAGACCTGTGTTCCTTAGCACTATTCTGACCTGGTTTTCCATTCTCGGATTTTCGGGAGCCTCATCGGCATTATGAAGTACCACGTGCTCTTTAAGGATCTCCCCTTGATCCACATGTTTCCTGACAATCTCTTCAGCCAGGGCAGAGTCAACTTCACCGTAGGTTACACAGACACCGTCCTTTTCGACCTCCACCAGGGGCTCCATGTAACAGAAACCGATACATCCTACCTTCTTGATTTCCACATCTTCCCTGCTGTCCAGCAGTTCATGAAGCCTGTCGAAGACAGGACCACCACCAGCTGCGATCCCGCAACTGGCCATTCCAACTTTTACAATGGTCTTTGACAATTGAGACACCTCCAGGTCAGGCCTTGGCCCGGTAAGTTTCCAGAACCTGAATTGCCTTGTCTGGAGTAAGCCGTCCGTGAACCTCGTTGCCTACCATCATTACAGGAGCGAGACTGCAGCATCCAAGGCATGCCACATATTGAAGGGTGAAAAGGCCGTCTTCGGTGGTCTCTCCGTCCTTGACATTGAAGTGGCGCTGGATCTGTTCGCCTATCAGCGCAGAACCCTGTACGTGACATGCAGTTCCCCTGCATACCCTGACTACATATTTCCCTTCAGGCTGAAGCCTGAACATGGCGTAGAAAGTAGCTACACCAAAAAGCTCTGCGGCTGGCAGGTCCAGTTCCCTGGAAAGGTAATCCACAGCTTCTTCTGCTATGTAGCCCAGTTCCTTCTGAACATCAGCCAGCAGGGGAATGGTGATCCCCTTCCTGCCTTTGTATCTTGTTACCAAAGGCTTCATTCTGGCCTCGAGATCTTCGAGGCCTTCCGTTGTCAACGGCGTCATGCATTTACCTCCTCTTGAACCATATAGGATGTTTTATATGGAGTTAGCTTGCGAAAAAACATACATATTATACACACATAATAATTGATTTAGAAAATGTAAATTAACTATACAATTGTGAACAAAACCAGCCATATTAACTGAAGCGAAGAGGCATGATTGCAGTACTTCTGGTATAATTTATTTGACATCCTGCTTAGAATGGTATATATACATATTAGGGGTATTTACACGAAAGGAGTGAACAGTATGAGCATAAAAGTATTTTCCACACCTACCTGTCCGTGGTGCACCAAGGTCAAGGAATATCTCACAAAAAAGGGAGTCGCCTTTGAAAGTATTGATGTAAGTGCAGACCGGGCTGCTGCCATGGAAATGGTGAAGAAGACCAAGCAGATGGGTGTCCCTGTTGTTCAGATCGGGGAAGAATTCGTCATAGGATATGATACAGCCCGGATAGATTCCCTCATCGAGGCGGAACAGGGATAAGCCTGATCTTTTCCTGTTAGGGATCTGTCTAGTAGAGGTCTACAGGAGTTCTGAAGGCATGCTCATGGAAGCATGCCTTTTTTGTATCTTTCCCGGGCTTTATAATACAGGAAACGACAGTTCAAATTCCGGGAAAGATTTTAGATAAAAGACAGGAGGGGATAGAAAATGGGAAAGATCCTGGATCTATACTTTGGTGCTGCAGCGGACAGTTCTCCATCTCGGGATAAGGTTTCCATGGAAGAACTTATGGATCTTGAGAACAAAATGGTAGAAGCTGAGAAATGGCTAAGCAGGGGGTATAACGCCGGTAATGAGGGTTTTGGCTGGATGGGGCTTCCTTACCAGGATCTGGAGCCTCTTCTGGCACAGGCAGCCTGGCTGAGGGAATTCGATGCTGTCATTCAGATAGGCATAGGCGGATCCGCCCTTGGCAACCGGATGCTGAACAATGCTCTGCTGCATCCTTACTATAACGAGCTCCCTCCTGAGAAACGCAAGGGTCCCAGGTTCTACATTGCAGATAATGTGGATCCCCAGGGAAATATGGCCATATGGGACATGGTGGATCCCCGGAAGACTGCTCTCATAGTGGTAAGCAAATCGGGTTCCACAGCGGAGACCATGGCCAATTTCATGTATTTCCTTGAAAGGATGAGTTCGGTCCTGGGAAGGGGAAAAGCCCTTGAGCATGTGCTCGTGATCACTGATCCGGAAAAAGGGACTCTGAGGCCCTTCTCCGGAGAGACCGGGTGTCGGAGCCTGGAGATACCTCCGGGTGTGGGTGGAAGGTATTCGGTCCTTTCCTCTGTGGGGCTTCTTTGTGCCGCAGCCATGGGGATCCCTGTGGAAGAACTCCTTGAGGGTGCCCGGGACATGGCAGGGTTTCTCCCTGAAGAAAAGGATATAAGGAAGAATCCGGCTTGGCTTGCCGCTGGTCTGTATTACCTTCATGGGCTCAAGGGAAGATCCATGGATGTTTTCATGCCCTATGTGGATGCCCTGGAAAATTTCGTAGAGTGGTTCGCCCAGCTCTGGGCCGAGAGTATAGGAAAGGAAGGCAGGGGATTTACCCCTGTTCGTGCCCTGGGAACCATAGACCAGCATTCCCAGGTCCAGCTATATACCGAAGGGCCGGACGACAAGGTCTTCACTATCCTGGATATAACCGAAAGGACTGGAGATATACTTATCCCGGGAACGGATCACGGAGCGCTGGCAGGCCTGAACTATATGAAAGGCAAGAGCATGAGCAGCATGATCACTTTCGAGGCCCGTTCCACTGCTGCTGCTCTTCTCAAGGCGGGTAAACCGGTTATATGGCTGGAGATACCCGAGCTGACTCCCTATACACTGGGAGGGCTAATATTCTTCTTTGAATATGTCACAGCCCTTGAGGGTTACCTCCTTTCCATAAATCCCTTTGATCAGCCTGGAGTGGAACAGGGAAAGAAATATACCTACGGACTAATGGGAAGAGAAGGTTTTGCGGAACATGCAACTGAGGCCGAAGACTTCTTTGGCCGCATCCTTGATGAGAAGTCCTCATTCTGAACTTTGAGCTGTTGCAGGGGCATGGCATTTCTACCATGCCCCTGTTTATTTCTTACTGCTTTCCTGAGGATCCCTGATGTTCCATCGGTCCGAAGGAGTCCATCTGCTCAGGGATCTCAGAATATTCTGCTTGATGTCAGGTATCCCTCCACGTAAATGTGCTACCAGATCTTTCACATGCTGTCTCTGTGTCTGGTCATCAAAGGGGCAGATGTTATCCAACACAGGTATGCCTATTCTGCTGACCTCGCTGCGGATATGGCTTTCCTCGATATAGATAAAAGGTCTTATTATCCATACATCGCTTCTGCTCAACCATGCTTTTGGCCTGAAGCAGGTGAATCTTCCCGTGTGGAACATGTTGAGGAGAACCGTTTCGACTACATCGTCCAGGTTGTGTCCCAGCGCGAGAATCTTGCATCCCCTTTCCCTTGCCATGTTGCACAACAGGCCTCTCCGGATATTTGCACATAGACTGCAGGGTGATCTTTCCTGACGTTTTTCTATGATATCCAGTATGGGGTAGGGTACGATCGTCCACGGAACTCCCAGTTTTTCGCAGAAGTTCCCAATGGGCGAAAGATCCCTTTTCCCTTCGGAAATATCCATGGTCCCGGCCTGCAGGGAGAAAGGAACAGGGCTGCGGATCTGCATTTCCCTCAGGGCCAGGAGAAGAGCCATACTATCCTTACCCCCCGAGAGACCCACAAGGATAGAATCCCCCTCCTGGATGAGATCAAAATCTGAAATGGCTTTACCCATACGTTTTCTGAAGATCCTCGAAAATCCTGCAAAGCCTGTATGATCCTGTGTCGACACTGTAACAGCTCCTTTACTGTATCTCGATCTGGCGGGATTCCTGAATTTTATCAACATGCTGTATAATTAGGACCAGGGACTCATTTATGGGAATCAAGACCCATAAGTGATCCTGGATTTCTTTTTATTCATATCCGGATTTTACTCGTGCAGATACCCTTTCAAAAGCCAGGAAGGGTCCGGTTCAATATACCATATTCAGATACATTGATCCTCAGGCGCTAAGGTTGCGCAACACTCCATGGCATTTTCTACAGGTAACTGGTTCAGTATTTTATTTCGCAGGTTTCGATACAGTTTTAAAGGTGCTACTTTCGCGGAGGTGAAAACAATGGGGTTCATTTCAGTTATCGTTGCAGATGATCATAAGCTTTTCCGGGATGGT
>Ga0272442_10005874_pt1 | contig 16299 bp, 17 predicted proteins | sample SSMForm2O_FD_200262 | JGI IMG/M metagenome (GOLD analysis project Ga0272442, IMG submission 200262) | Marine sediment archaeal communities from Little Sippewissett salt marsh, Falmouth, MA, United States - SSM-Form-2O | ecosystem: Environmental > Aquatic > Marine > Wetlands > Sediment ...
TTTCCTTGTTCTCAAACTCCTCTTCACCAGAATCTTTGCAGGAGGCCCCGCCGATTGGGGTGGGGTAATTCACTGCGAACACTTCTCCCATCTGGATCATTTGATGGCTCTCTGCATCCTCTATGTGGCCGCCACTGCCAGTTCGGCTCTTCTCCTGTGAGTCTATGCTGAAGACCGAAACGTTTCTATGGGGTATAACCCTGCCCTGGATGCCACCACTGTAACTCCACCACGGAAAGCGATTGCAGACCGCCGAACCAAGGATCGGGAAGGTGTCAATGGAGGGTTATACCTTATTGTGGGAGCCTAGAACGTGGCCTATGATGCTGCAGAATGGCATAGGATACCTTTGGATCGTGGAAATTCGATCCAATCCCTTATGGTGCGGAGACTCTGCTCCAGATCGCCGACCTCCTGGTTTGAGACAGAGACCCGACAGGAAGGCGGGGTGTTGTCCGTATGGCCGCTCTCAATATCATCGTTCTCTTGCATAGCCTATTCATCTATGGGCCCGAGTAGCCATTCTACGGGCCCCCTCGGATGGAGGACGTCCTTACAGAGGATCAGTTCTTTCACGCCCAGTATGTTCTCGTTTGCCTCGGACAAAACATGGATCCAGGGACACCAGATTGAGATGTATGTCTATACCCTCGCGGAGGGTGTCCTGCCTTGGGAAGAATGGGCAAATCTCTCAGAACGCGTGGCCATGGTGAGTACGGATCTTGGAGGGGTCGTTCGATGGTCCATGGAAGGGCACTCGAACGAGATTAAGTGGGACATCCTGCACAAGAGGCAAAAGGCGTCTGGCGACGAGCGATCCGTCATCGAAGGGGACGTCCTCGGTCAGCTCGGCGAGTAAAATGTGTAGCAGATCGCGGCGGATTCCCCGCTGTTCTCGTCGATGGGATCATCGCTGCCATAGGATCTTCGCCTCTTCCAGAGGAATCGCTACGCCCTCGCAATGCGGTATCAGTCGCGCCGTGTAGTCCGCCGCTGGGCGGGCCGAAGACACGGCCGTCATGTAGACGTAGCCGCCTGCCTGGCCTGCCATTTCGCGAACGGGAGTCATCTCCTGACACACGGGAGAACTCCCAATGACGCCGTCTGCGTAAAGCTCCACACGTACCGCCCTGGGGTCAAGGTCATTGAGATAGACCTGGACCTCAAATGCGTGCTGCTCGCCAAGGGTCTCAACCTTCAATTCGCCGAAGCGAAGCGTCGCCCATTTCCGTGCCAGACTGTGCTTCCAGTCGACGATTTGCGTGCCGATTGCGCATTGGCTGGCACGGCGGAAACGGTAAATGTCCGCAGCCGTGAGGTAGTGCTCTGTGTACTCGCGAACCGTGCGGTCGGCGGAGAATCGCGGAGTCAGGCACGCCATGCTTTCCCGCATCCTGTTGATCCACGCCATGGGAATGCCGCTCTCGTCTCGATCATAGAACTCAGGGACAACCTCCTGCTCTAGCAGGTCATAGAGCGTGTCGGCTTCGACAGCGTCCCAATCAGGATCATCGCCATGCTCCAGTCCATCCCCTAACGCCCACCCCACTTCAGACGTGTATGCCTCCGCCCACCAGCCATCCAATTCCGAGAGGTTGATGCCTCCATTGACGAGCACCTTCATACCGCTCGTTCCGCTCGCTTCCCAGGGGCGCCGCGGCGTGTTGATCCAGAGGTCGACGCCCTGCACCAGGTGTTCCGTCAAGAGCATGTCGTAGTCACTCAGGAAAACGATATGGGGTCGGATCTCTGGCTGACGGATGAAGTCTATCCATTCATGGATCAAAGCCTTGCCCCGTTGATCCGCCGGATGGGCCTTGCCGGCGATAATGAGTTGCACAGGGCGATCAGAATTGGTCAAGAGTCGCAGTAGACGCGTCCGATCGTGTAGCAAAAGGTTCGGCCTCTTGTAGGTCGCAAAGCGGCGCGCAAAGCCCAGTGTCAGAGCATTCGCATCCAACAGTTCCCTTGCAAGGTCGACCTCCCCTGATGGCGCGCCCGAGGAGATCAGTTGCCTGGATAATCGTTCGCGGGTGTATTCGACAAGAGACTTGCTGGCGGCGGTGCGAAATTGCCAAAGCCTGGAGGCGGAGATTCGGCGAATGTCCTGCTCCAGGGTTTTAGTCATCCCCAGCCACCGGTCCTTTCCACAGGCCTCCGTCCAGAGATCATCGGCCGGGGCCGAGTCCCAGGTCGGCATATGCACTCCATTGGTCACATATCCCACGGGGATCTCCTCCTCAGGCCAACCTGGAATGAGTGGCATGAAGATATGCCTGCTCACCTCCGCGTGCAAGCGACTTACGCCATTGACTGCTCCGCTTCCTCGAACCGCCAGATAAGCCATATTGAATGTTTCCGACGAATCGTTCGGGTTTTGGCGACCCAACGCCAACAAGTCTTGAAGCGGTATACCCAGCTTCTGTTCCGCATAGCCACCCAGGTAGTGCTCGATGAGTGCCGGGGCAAAACGGTCAAAACCGGCGGGCACTGCCGTATGGGTCGTGAAAAGGTTGCCGGCTCGAGTGACGGCCAGCGCCACTTCGAAGGGCTGCCCCGTATCTTCCATGAGGGTCCGGCACCTTTCCAGCACGGCGAAGGCCGCGTGCCCTTCATTCAGGTGACAGATTTCAGGCCTGATGCCAATCGCGTCGAGTAGTCGCCACCCACCGATCCCGAGGAGTATTTCTTGCTTCAGGCGCAGCTCTGGACCGCCGCCATAGAGTTCGCTGGTAATTCCTCGATGGGCGGGATAATTCGCCGCGTCGTTGCTGTCCAGCAGGTATAGCTTCGCTCTCCCGACCTGGACCTGCCAAGCGCGCAGCCAAACCGAGTAACCGGGCAGTGTGACCTCCAGCCGCAACCACTCCCCGTCCTCTTGGCGCAAAGGTGTGATGGGCAACTGTCCTGGGTCGTTGTAGGGAAAGAGCGCCTGTTGCGATCCCGACTTGTCGATGACCTGGCGAAAATAGCCTTGCTGGTACAGCAGTCCCACGCCGACCACTGGCACACCCAGGTCGCTGGCGGCTTTGAGCTGATCACCTGCCACATTGCCAAGCCCTCCCGAGTAGATGGGCAAGGCTTCGCTCAACATGAATTCCATGCTGAAATAGGCGACGCATGTCAGGGAGCCCTTCGAATGAGTTCTCTGAAACCACGCGGGCGCTTCCATCGCTTGTCGCCTGGCTTGCAGCAGGCCATCAACCTCTTCCCTGACAACGGGATCGGCCAACACGCGCTCGATCTGATCGCGCGAGACCGTCTGCAGGACAACCCAAGGGTTATGGGTGATTTCCCACAATTCGGGATCAAGCTGACGCCACACTTCGTCGGTGGCATGATCCCAAGACCAGCACATGTCCAGGGCTAGCTCGGCAAGGGAGTTGAATCCATCGATTTCCGTAGGGAGAAGGTTATAGATCGGGTGGCTAACGCGGGTACATTCTCTCATCATCTCTCCCTAGGGCGGCCTTTGGCCCTGCCTGCCGGCAGGCGGGCACAACCAACAGGCCACGAACTATCAGCTATCAGTTGTCAGATCACACGGGAGCGCAAGTGGATTAACAGGCGACCTCTGTAGCAGCATCGAGGATCTTTTATGCGGAATGCACCTCCACCTCGTGGCCCATGTTCTTCAGAATATCCCTCGCCTCGGCCAGCTCATCCGCCGAGCCATGAAGCACAACCACAAACCTCTTGCTCTTGATGGCGGCTTCATACTTGGGGATACTGTCCTTGGGAATGCCAACGCCGTACAGACCTGCGCCAAGTACGCTCAGGCCCCCGACCACCACAGCGCCCTGCAGGGCTCCAACGATGCCCAAGACCAGCGGGCCTGCCACAACAAGTGCGCCAATGCCGGGGACCACGAAGAACCCTGCACCTAATAGAAGCCCGCATAGTCCTCCCCAGAAGGCGCCTTGTTTACCCCAGAAACTCATGCGGTCGCCAGTATTGTAGTAGCCGACAACATGTTCTTCCGTGTGATAGTCCTTGCCCGCGATGGATAGTTTCTTCATGTCGAAGCCTGATCGCGCCAATTCCTTCACTGCATTCTCGGCCTCTACATGAGTGTTCAGAATTATGATCCCTGCGTTCTCTTTTGACATGGATGATCTCCTTTCCTGTCTTCCGTTCTGCTTGTGCCCCACCTTTCGGAAGTTTTCGTGAGGGCGTAAAGCTTTGAAGCTGAGATCTCGAGTGGAGGATACTGCAACCACTACATCACGCTCAGCGCTTCGAAGCCGGAGACGACGTCGAACAGTTCTTCGTCGATTCCGCTCTGGCGCAAACGATGGAATGTCCCATTAAGCTGCTCCAACAATTCGTCGATGTTCTTGTCCGCGCGCTGCATCGCAGCCAGGCGGCTCGCGTTCTCGCTCGCCAGGGATTCGGCGCATGCCCGGAAGAGCGAAACAAAGAGATATTCGCGAATGAGCGCCCGCAAGGTTACGGTGCCGCTCCCCATGACTTCGGGCAACTTTCGTGTCGGCCAGGGAGATTCGGATAGCCTATGTCGCCAGTTCTCATCCAGTGGGAGCAAGCGCTCACTGACGGGCGTATAGACAGCCCCGGATGTTGGGTGATTATAGAAGATGTGGAGTTCGGGGACTTCAGCCTTGCTGTGGAGCCTCTCGCTGTCCACGAGAATCTGCCCAACGAGCGGGGTGATGGTCCTGACGGAGTTCGGCACGGGAAAGAGTCGAATCAGTGACAGGCCCGCGTCCGCCAGGCGCGCATAAACGCGCTCACCCACGGCCCAGATCTCCGGTTCGCCTGACATCGTCCCCAGCGTCTTGACCGCATGGTCGGCCACCACATCATTGAACTGGCCCACAAGTCCCTGGTCGGAACCGAAGACGACCGCGCCAACCTCCCTCGTGACGGTCTGTCTTCTCCGTTCCGCAATCAGCGGCTTGGGCCCGCCTTCGCGCAGGCATGCGGCCAACCCGAGTTCCACGGTGCGATAGTAGTCGGCCAACGCGTCCACCGATTTCTCGTATTGTCCGATACTCGATGCGGCCACGGCCTTCATCGTACGAACAACGGACTTGAGATCTGTGGCTCCGCCGATCTTTCGGCGCAGACCCACGGTGTTGTCGCTCATACCTTCTCCTTGAGCGTCGCCCCAGATTTGGGTTTGAAGGCCGCATCCGTTTGAGCCTTCAGCTCTGACTCCGTTTCAGGCTTGGACAAGGGTTCGGTCTCACCCTCGGGTTGGAAAGGTACGAGCGATTCTCTGGCGATCCGGATGATCGTTTCGCGATCCCCGTCGCTCAATGAATCGGCGGCATCCAATCGCTGCCGCACCTCTGCCGGGATATCCGCCGCCGCCTCGCGCAGGGCGTGCTCGGCGTCCGTCATTTGCTCAAGTGGCACGCGGTCCAAGAGTTCCGTGGTCAACGCCATCAGCACGGTGATTTGAGCAGCCACGGATACTGGATCGAATTCCCGCTGTCCGAGGCAGGCGCGAATTCGCCGTCCATGCTCGATGATCTTACGCGTGTCTTCATTCAGACGGGCCCCGAACCGGGAAAAGGCTTCGAACTCCTCAAACTGCGCGTAAGCGAGCTTGAGGTCGCCCGCCACCGCACGATAGGCCGCCCGTTGCGCTTTACCCCCAACCCGGGAGACGGATTTTCCGACATCGACCGCGGGCAGAACGCCCAACTCGAATAGCGATGGTGAGAGATAGATCTGTCCATCCGTGATGGAAATCAAGTTGGTCGGAATATACGCGGAAATGTCCTGCGCCTGTGTTTCGATAACGGGCAGAGCGGTGAGCGATCCGCCGCCACGTTCCTCGCGCAAGTGCGTGGCACGTTCGAGCAGCCTCGAGTGAACATAGAAGATATCGCCTGGAAACGCTTCGCGCCCTGGTGGACGACGCAGCAGGAGAGAGAGCTCGCGGTAGGCGCGCGCGTGATGGGTGAGGTCGTCGTAAACGATCAGTACATCTCGGCCCGATTCCATGAAAGACTCGGCGATGCTGGTCGCTACGTAAGGAGCGATGTAAGCGAGACCCGGTGGGTCATTGCCTTCCGTCACGACGACGACCGTGTAATCCATCGCGCCCTTCTCTCGCAAGGTTGCCACAGCTTTCGCGACGGCTGACGCGCGCTGACCGATGGCGCAATAAACGCACAACACCTCGTGCTCACGCTGGTTGAGGATGGCATCGATCGCAATGGCGGACTTGCCTGTCTGGCGGTCGCCGAGAATCAACTCGCGCTGGCCGCGCCCAATAGGAATGAGCGCATCGATGACTTTGATGCCTGTCTGGAGGGGCACCGTGACGGGCGCACGGTCCATGATGGGCGCGGCGGCCCGCTCAACCGGCAGACGGTTGATGGATGCCACCGTCTTCTCGCCATCGAGTGGCCGGCCGAGCGGGTCAATGACGCGCCCCAGCAAGCCATCGCCCACAGCAACGTCCATGACGCGGCCCGTGCGCTTCACTTCATCTCCCACCTGAAGATGCCAGTATTCGCCCAGCAGAACAACGCCAATTTCATCCTCGTCCACATTGAATGCGATGCCCAGTACATCGCCAGGAAACGTCACCAATTCCTCAAAACCCACGCCAGGGAGGCCAGATACCTTGGCTACGCCTGTAGCGACACCGGTGATCGTGCCCACTTCCTGTGGCATCAGTTGCGGACCGAATGCCTCCCTGACCTGGCTCATTCCAGCAAACGCGCTCCCGTAGAGATCTTGGATGGTTTCAGCTGCCATGTTCGGTGACTCTACTGTTTTTCAAGTTTGGACTCGGCGTCGGACTCAAGAAGGTCTTTCTCTTTCAGAAACTCATCGACGCCCTTTTCAAGGGATGCCAGATAATCCGCGATGCTCCACGCCACCTTTTGTCCATTCGCAGTCAGTTCAATACCGCTGATCAGATCAGGCTTGGTCTCGAACTGAAGGTGGATGTCAGCGGAAAAGGTTTCGTTGAGCGCATTTTGTATCGACACACGCGACCCGGCGGGCAGGTCAAATGCGCTGCGCACAAGCGCTGGGCGAGACGCCGTCGTGAGGGCCTCGGCCAGGCAAGCTCTAGCCTGCCCGTCCATCTCTCGCAAGCGACGTGTGAACACCTCAGCAACGCCTTCTTCCAAACTCGTCGTGGCGAGATCCGTCAGTGCCTTTCTGGCGATGGCGAAGACTTCCTGCCGTGTTCTGAACCTGACGGTTTGAAGGTAGTCGCGCTCCTCGTCCTTCAAAGCTTTCCGCCGTTTCGAGCTCAGATCTGCTGCGGCTTTTCGCGCTTCCTCGAGAAGACGCTGGCGTTCGAACTGGACCTCCGCGGTTGCCTGGCTCAAGAGCGTGGCGCGCTGCTCGTCAAACTCCGAGTTCTTCTGGCTGAACGCATCTTTCTCTCTTTGGGCTTCCGCCCTTTTCTTGTCAGCGTCTGCGAGTTCTGTGACGATCCTATTCTCCCGTTCATCGATCGCGTGAAGAATCGGTTTGTGAAGGAAACGTTTCATCAACCAGACAAGGATGAGGAAGTTGAACACCTGCGCTGCAACCGTGAACCAATCGATTAACATAGGCTTATTTTCCAGCGGCTTGGGCGATGAAGTGGTTCCAAAACGGGTTAGCGAAGATGAGAATCATCGTGACCACGAAGCAGTAGATGGCCGTGGACTCGATCATTGCCAGGCCCACGAACAGGGTTCTGGTGATGGTAGCGGAGGCGTCAGGTTGCTGGGCCAGCGAACTTAGCGCCGATGAGACCGCTCTGCCTTCCGACAGCGCAGGCCCTGCGGTACCGAACCCTGTGGTGATTCCCGCGATGACAATCGACGCCACCGCGACGGTAGTCATGCTATCCATAGCATCTCCTCTTGTTGTCGTAGTTCATGCTTCAATATTCTGCCTTGGGTTCAGGCTTGGATTTGCGGACTCGCGTGCCGGCTGCGATGTAAACCGCTGCCAAGATGGTGAAGATATAGGCCTGCACCATGCCTGTAAGCAGACCGAGAGCCGTCATGATGATCGGGAAGATCAAGGGCGTGATGATGAGCAGAATGCCGATAATCATGGCTCCGCTCATCATGTTGCCGAAGAGACGGACGGCCAGAGCCAGCGTGCGCGAAACTTCGCTGATGATGTTGAACGGCAGCATGATGAACGTCGGCTTCGCATAGGAGGTGAGGTAGCTGCCGAGCCCTTGGTCCTTGATTCCGAAGAAGGGCACGGCCACAAACACACACAACGCGAGTGCAACCGTGGTCGAGAGCGAGGCAGTCGGGGGCTCGTAACCGGGGATGACGGTGCAGAGGCTGGCCGTGGCCACAAAGAGGAAGATCGTCCCCAGAAAACCGAGATACTTCCGTGGCTGACTGAGGCCTACCTCTTCAATCTGTGTCTCGATGGTGGTGACGACGATTTCCAGAAGATTCTGCCAGCGGGAACGTTCTAGACCCATCGAAAGTCTACGCGTAATGAGTCTTGACCCGACGCATAGTACGAGCATGATTGCCCAGGTGAAGACAATAGTGGCGTTGAGTTTGAAAACCCCATGCCGCCAGAAGATCACCTCATCGGGAGTAAGGTGCATGGCTGGCCTCCTGTGCCAAGCAAGTCGGCCTATCCGTCTGTCGAGTGCAACGCGTCACGATAAGGCGTGCAATGACAAATCCAACGAGGCATACCGGTAGCCGCTCCCAATGACCCACACACACAAGATAGAAGCCTGCCGTCGCAATGCTCGTTCGAAAAAAGAGGCTGCCAAGGAACCAAATCGCAGGCCGCTTGCAGGATATCCCCTTCTGAACCGTCCACCAAAGGCCACCGAAGAACATCGTCCCGAGCAAAACACCCGCCACGAAAGCCTGCAGAACGTTCAGAGTCTCATGCACCAGTATCCTCCTGATCTTCTCTCATTTCCTTGTCTTCCTGAGCCACCCAATGCCACGCATTCAAACAGCCAATAACCAAGCCGATGACCATCAGCGTCAGCGTCCACGAATGGCTTCCTGGATGGCGATTGTCCAGCCAGATACCGGATGTCGCGCCGAGCAGTGTCGGAATCACGACCGACCACCCGACAAGCCCCATCATGCCCAAGCCAAACCACACGTCATGCTTGGAGTTATCCCGCGCCTTGAGCTTACGGGCCGCCTTGGCGCCGATTTTGCGACTGAACGCAGTGTCATTTCTTGGCCTCTTCTTCTCCGATTCTCTACTCATGATGAAATTTCGCTAAACGTTGGATGAAACCACTCTCCATTCTCTCCATCACCATGCGGACGTTCTGCTCCCGTTCATTCACGTTCAGAAACTCCCGCTCTACAGCCTCACGCAATTGCCCGAGATCCGTTCCGCTAATTGCGTTGCGTACGGACACGAGCACGTCCAAACCTGTCTTGACCAGCACCCCTTCATCGATGGCCACGTAGACCTCGCCATCCGCCGCCTCTTCGTAGATAAGGATCCCTGGCGCGAGCGCGGCAACACAGTCCAGTCGGTGTGGCAAGAAGCCGACGGAACCTTCCTTTCTTTCTGCGACGATGCGAGAAACGCCTGTTTTATGGGCGAAGATTCCGAAGGGGAGGAGAACCTTAAGAGTCATGAGTGTCGACTGCGACATGTTCGACCTCCGCTTGAGGCTGAGGCTGAGGCTCGGCCTGAGCTGGTTTGTTGAGTTGGGCCTTCTTTTTCGCCTCGTCAATTGCCCCGATCATGTATAGCGCGCGTTCAGGATAGCTCTTGAATTCATCGTCTAAGATGCGTTCGCAGCCGTCGAGCGAGTCTTTGAGGGTGACGAGATTTCCCTTGATGCCAGTAAATTGTTCGGTGGCGAAGAATGGCTGCGTAAGGAATCGTTCAAGCCGTCGGGCGCGGGCGACTACCTTGCGATCGTCTGGCGACAGTTGCTCCAATCCGAGCATGGCGATGACGTCCTTGAGATCTTCGTACTTCGCGAGCGTCTGCCTGATTTCCTGTGCCAGGCGATAATGTCTTTCCCCGACGATGCCGGGCGTGGCCATTTTGGAGCTGGATTGTAGCGGATCGATGGCAGGGAAAAGTCCTTCACTTGCCCGCTTGCGCGAAAGCACTATGGACGCCGAGAGATGCGAAAATGTGTGGACGGCCGCAGGGTCGGTCAGATCGTCCGCTGGCACATACACCGCCTGAATGGACGTGATGGCCCCTGTGTCGGTGTTAGCAATACGTTCCTCCAGTTGCGACAATTCCGTGCCCATGGTTGGTTGATAGCCCAGACGGGACGGCATCTGCCCCATCAGGCCTGACACTTCCATACCCGCCTGGATGAAACGAAAGATATTGTCGATCAACACCAGGACGTCGCGATGTTCATCGTCCCTGAAATACTCGGCCATCGTCAGTGCCGCAAGACCCACACGGAACCGGCTGCCAGGAGGCTCGTTCATCTGCCCGAACACCATCACCATGTTTGGCAGTACACCTGCATCCTTCATCTCACGGTAAAGTTCCTCCCCTTCGCGACATCGTTCTCCTATGCCGCAAAAAATGCTTACCCCCTCATGGTGTCCGATCATATTGTGGATCATTTCGGTGAGCAAAACTGTCTTGCCCACACCCGCCCCGCCGAAAAGGCCCGCATTGCCGCCACGCTCGAGTGGCACCAGCACATCAATGACTTTGATGCCCGTCTCGAAGATCTCGGACTTCGTGGAACGCCGAGTTAAGGCAGGAGGGGCGCGATGGACGGTCCGCCATTCGACATCTGTCGGTGCGGCTTGCCTGTCGATGGCGTTCCCAAAAACGTCGAACATTCGCGAAAGAATTGCTTTGCCAACAGGTGCCTTCAACGGACCACCCGTGTCATCCACCACGGTGCCGCGTGCGAGGCCCTGCGTGGGGGTCAACGCGATTCCGCGCACGCGACAGGCGTCGAGTTGAGCTAGGACCTCGATGGCAATTTCACCCTTCTTCGCGTGCAGTAAGGAGTGGATGGGCGGCAAATCTGTATCGAACCGCATATCGACAACACTGCCGCGCACCGACGTCACTTCCCCGCTGTTGGATGGAGTGGTTCTATCGCTCATGCAGCAGCTCCTTGGATCTCCCGTGGGCACGCCACGCGGCCTCGACGGCATGATGTTCGACCATCGCAGGCAGTCGAATCCCTCCATGTCCGCAGGCAAGAGGCCGCAGATCGGTCTGCTGAGAGGCCTTTGTTTGGTCACGGTTTATCATGCAAGTCATCGTATCTACGAGTTTAAGGAGGAATCGATCAGTTATCTATGGGGTATAACCCTACTGGAGGACATCACCAGGGGAACTCGTCACGGGCTCACCTAACCCAGGGTAGGGTTACACCCCATTGGAATGGCTGAGTTCAGGACCTATGCTGTCTATTAGTGAAAACATGAAGGAGGTGGGGCATGGGATCTGACACCAGCACAGGAGAAACTGTCGTGCGGAAGGAGGTTGTTATTCCTTTCGAGAATGGCCTCCACGCCAGGCCAGCCGCCATCCTTGCCGAGACCGCCAATAGGTTTCGGGGAGAGATTTTGGTTCTCGCTAAGGATCGGGAGGTCGATGGGAAGAGTATCCTGGGGCTGCTCACCTTGGGGGCTGGATGCGGCGAGTTGCTGACGATTGAGGCAAAGGGACCCGATGCCCCAGATGCGATCGGGGCCATGATCGCGCTGTTTGAGGCTCCGTAAGCACCACACAGGAAGGAGACCTAAATGACCGCCGTTCTCATCATCGTCGTTACAGTGGTGGTGGCGTTTCTGCTGTCAGGGATGAGGATTATCAGGCCCACTCATCGAGGTTTGATCGAACGATTGGGACGCTACAAATCCTTTTCGCAGCCCGGATTTCATTGGATCATTCCTTTGATAGACCGGATGTACCAGGTGGACATCACAGAGTGCATGGTTGACGCGGAACCGCAGGAGATCATTACCAGCGACAAACTGAACGCCATGGTAGACGCACAAGTTTATTTCAAGGTTCGTGAGGACGAAGAGAGCGTCAAGAACTCCCAATACAAAGTAAACCGGTATGCCTATCAGATCGTGAATCTGTCGAGAACCACTCTCAGGAACATCATTGGCACGCTCACCTTGAAATCAGCCAACAGCGAACGAGGAAAGATCAACGACGAGCTGCGCGACACGCTGAGAGAGGAGACAGGCCACTGGGGCATAGAAATCGTGAGAACGGAGCTGAAGGAAATCGATCCGCCGCAGGATGTTCAGGAGACCATGAACAAGGTTGTGAAGGCCGAGAACGAGAAGGTCGCGGCGGTCGATTATGCCACAGCCGCAGAAACGGCAGCCGACGGTGAAAGACGGGCACAGATCAAGAGAGCGGAGGGTCTCCGGCAATCCGCAATTTTGTCCGCAGAGGGCGAGGCGGAGGCCATTCGCCTCGTGAACGAGGCGTCAGAGAAGTACTTCGTGGGGAATGCTCAGATCCTCAGGAAATTGCAGGCCATGGAACGAGCCCTGGAGAACAACGCGAAGATCGTCGTTCCTGTAGGCGCTGACCTGGTGAATGTGATGGGCGAGATGGGTGGAATCGTGCCCCTCGTCAAGGATCCCGTCAAGTGAGGAGGGTGAAGGATGCTCCACGTCATTACGGTGTTGGGGGGTGAGGGTCCCTGCACTCAGATGGCGCAACGCCATGGGGTCAGGATGGCTCACTTGTTCCAGGCAAAGCTGCGCGTAGTTACAGTGTGGGAAGCGACAGACACCGAGGAACTCACCGCTGACGGGAGATCTTTAGAATCCCGTGCCGATGAGGAAATGGCGAGGGTGTTGCGGCAGGCAGGGGATATCCGCATTTCGGCGGAGAGCAGTCTTCGTGGGGAAGGGCTTCTCAATGGCCTCCTGGCCGAGGCACGAGAGAGCGATCTTCTGGTCGTTGGATTGCCCGAACGTGTCTCGGAAGATGAACCCTTGTTTAGGGCGATTCTGCACGAAGAAACACCGTTGCTCCATAAGGCTGAGTGCCTTGTCTTGGTTGTTCGGGAGGCGCCTCGTCCCATCCAAAAGATATTGGTGGACTATCCCGGAGGTCTGGCAGGAAAAGCAGCCCTCAGAGCGGCTGGGGAGGTCGCGATGCGCGCCTCCGCCTCAGTGGCCGTTCATTCTGTGTCCAGGGAGCCACAGGCAGCCGGAATGCTGGCCGCCTCTGCCGAGCGCTACTTGATGGGTTTTGGGCTCTCCGCAGTGAAAGGAATCGTTCGGGAAGGGGATCCGTCCAACCAGGGGGAGATGCTCAGGGCCGTCAAGTCCATAGGAGCTGACATGTTGATCGTTGGCGGAGAGCGACACGGTTTCATGGATGTGCTTCGGGGCAAAGCCGCCCTGGATCCCGAAGATGCCGCCATGGCCATGAACATCCCAGCGTTAATTGCCAGATAAAGGGGGATTTGACATGTCGTTTCGCCCTGTCTGGGTCATTAAAGGCGCTGAGAGAGACGTTTCAGGAAACTTCTAGCAGACGCCCAAAGGAGGTAGCCTTCGTGTTTGGAAAAAAGTTCAAGATTTTCGACCTTCTCGGGTTCAAGGTGAGTGTGGATGTGAGCTGGATTCTCATCGCTATCCTTATCGCTTGGTTCATGTCCACGGAGCTGTTTCCCAGCAGGATTGCAGGCCTTTCCGGGGGAACCTATTGGCTCATGGGGATCCTCGGGGCGGCGGCCTTCTTCGGCTCCATCGTGTTCCACGAGCTTTGCCACTCCCTCGTGGCCAGGCGTTTTGGTATTCCCATGAAGGGGATCACGCTTTTCATCTTTGGAGGCGTGGCCGAGATGGACAAGGAGCCTCCCAGCGCCAAGGCGGAGTTCTACATGGCGGCTGCAGGCCCGGCATCGAGCCTTTTTCTTGCTCTGGCATTCCACGTGTTCGCACTCTCGATGGTACCGCTTTGGCCGGCTGCTGGAACTGTGCTTCGCTATCTCTCTTCCATTAACCTACTGTTGGCGGGCTTCAATCTGATCTTCGCCTTCCCCCTGGACGGTGGGCGCATCCTGAGGGCGGCTCTATGGGGATGGAGCGGTAACCTGAAGATGGCGACGAGGGTTTCCTCTCAGATCGGTTCAGCCTTCGGATCATTTCTCATCTTCCTAGGGGTCTTCAGAGTCATCGTCACGGGCAGCCTGGCGGCAGGGCTCTGGCCTGCCCTTATCGGGCTGTTCCTTCGTTCGGCTGCCAGGGGAGCCTACCAGAACCTTCTCATGAGAAGGTCCCTTGAAGGGGAGGTCGTGGAGCGTTTCATGAACCCAGATCCTGTCACCGTGCAGGCATCGCTGTCATTGGATGATCTGGTGGATAAGTACGTCTATCGCTACCATCACAAGTTCTATCCTGTTACCGACAATGGACAACTCACGGGATGCATTTCCACCCGGGAAATCAAGGAAGTCCCAAAGGAGGACTGGATTCGAAAGACCGTGGGAGAAATCGCGCGGCCGTGTGGGCTAGCCGCCACCGTGTCCGCTCAGACCGACGCCATGGAGGCCCTCTCCCTCATGAGCCGAACAGGGGAAAGTCGACTCATGGTGACGGAGGGATCACGTCTCCTCGGGATCGTGTCTCTCAAGGATTTGCTCTCCTTCCTGTCTCTCAGGATCGAGTTGGAGGAGAGGTAGGCAAAAAATGAGATCATACCGTCGCCTCATCGTCGCTGTTGGAGTAGGAGCAGTCTTGGGAATCTTCTGCATCATTGGCGCTGGCATGCGACTGGGGGTACAAGGTAATGAACTCTTCCTCTTGGCGACGTGGTTCAATCGTGTGCTCATCGGATTGGTTGTCGGACTGGCGGGAGACGTCAAGATCTCGGATGGATGGAAGAACGCCGCAATCCGAGGCGCCACGCTTGGGCTCATTGTGAGCTTGTCTTTCTTCCTGTCCACAGCATTCAAAGACTTGGCCGGGTTCATTGCTGGAATCATCTACGGACTCATCGCAGATCTGGTGGCGACAAAGTGGGGGTGAACTAGTACCGAAACGCGGCGAACCAGGACGCCTCTGATATGGTCGGCGTGGCAGGGAGAAGCAACCTCTTCTTTGTGACAGGGATATCGTAGACGCCACAAAGTCGAAAGCTGACACACCACGAAGGAGTGAGAAGATGAACGTGATAGGAATCATCCCGCAATACCCGGACCATTCCAAGCAGAACATCTATGGACGGGTCAGAATGCCGCCAGTCGGGATCATCTCTGTCCTCAGTCAATTGGGGGAAAGATTCGACGTGTACGCGATCGACGAGAACAACTACGCAGGTCCGGATAACGAGATAACAGGGACGCCAGACCATGCATTCCTCCAAAAGGTGAAGCCTGCAAAGATTGCCATGTTGTATGGGGGCATGAGTAACTCCGTGCCACGGCTATTCACGTTGGCAAAGCAGTACAAGGAATTTGGCGCTGTCACCATTGCTGGAGGAAGTCACGTAGACGCTCTTCCTGAAGAAGCCCTCAGATCCGGGATCGACGTGGTTGTGCATGGGGAGGGAGAGTACTCCACCCAAGAGATTCTTGAGACCATCGTGGATGATGGAGGTGCGCACCTTGACAGGGACGCTTTGAGCGGCATTGCTGGGATAAGCTATCTGGATGACAAAGGGCAGCACGTTTTCACGGGTAAACGAGCCCCGATAGAGGACTTGGATGCGCTGAAGAGCGTGGACTTGATGATGTTCAGGTTTCTCCACAAGAAGTGGACGGCCATCCCTATCAATCGAGGAAGGGGATGCAACTGGAACTGCGAATTTTGCGTTGTCAGAAGCCAATATGGCAAGTTCAAGGCCAGATCCGTCGAGAGAGTTCTGGAAGAGATCATGGGCTATTATGACCTGGGATACAAACAGTTCTTCTTCACCGATGACAATTTTGCCCAGAATGAGGAAGAGACGGTCCATCTATGCAAGCTGATCGGAGACTTCAAGCGAAAGAAGGGAAAACGAATAGGACTGACCGTGCAGGTCAGGAGCGAAATCGCTAGGAATGACAGGCTGATTGACGCCATGAAATATGCTGGAGTCAGGATTCTGGCCATTGGCTACGAAAGCCCTATCAATGAGGATCTGAAGGCCATGCGCAAAGGAGTCACCGTCGAAAAGCTTGTCCGGAGGTCCAGGAAGCTGGCAAAGGATTTCTACCTCCATGGGATGTTCATATTCGGCTATCCGTCGGACGCCGCCACCGGCTTGTCGCTGCACCAAAAGGCTCGGGCATATTCCAGGTTTTTCAAGAAGGCAAGGCTGGATACGGTACAGGTGTTGAACGCGGTTCCCTTGCCGGGCTCAGACCTTAGGGCCAGACTTGAGAGAGAGGGGAGAATACTG
>Ga0272442_10005875_pt1 | contig 16298 bp, 10 predicted proteins | sample SSMForm2O_FD_200262 | JGI IMG/M metagenome (GOLD analysis project Ga0272442, IMG submission 200262) | Marine sediment archaeal communities from Little Sippewissett salt marsh, Falmouth, MA, United States - SSM-Form-2O | ecosystem: Environmental > Aquatic > Marine > Wetlands > Sediment ...
CGCCGCGTGGCCGTGCAGACCACCCAAAGCCCCTGGGCGCCCGACTGGCTCGCCCAGATCGTCGACCGCAAGCCCATTCCCTTCCACATGACCACCACCTTCCGCCAGTGGGGCGCCTTCCGCACGGAGCCCCGCTGGAAGAAGTCCTTCCTCGCACACCACTACGGAATGGCCAGCATCGACCTGGGGAACAACGTCATCCAGGCCATGGCCCTCTGGCGCCGCACGGACGCCAAGGTCGCGCGGGCGACCGACCTCGGGCTGCTCAACCTCCGCTACGGCTTCAACAAAACGAACCTGCTCGACACCTCGAAGGGCGGCGTGCTGGGCATCCAGGGCGGCGGCACGGCCATCGTGCAGCATCGCAACAAGATGGTGGTGCTCACCAGCCCCTACGACAAGCTCAAGAGCCACCGCTACAAGCCCGAGAAGACCGAGATTCGCAGCCTCCAGACCACCCTCGGCCTCCACACCATCCAGCCCGAGCCCACCTGGACCGTGACCATCGACGGGAAGCCCGTCGCGGGCCTGCCCGCGCGGGCGAAGGCATCGTCGCGCATCGCCATCGAGGATGGGGCGACCTATATCGGCATCATCCCCATCCCCGCCACCGACCTCGGCCGCGACGCGGAAATCCTCCTCCACACAGGCGACGAGCCCATCGTGATGCAGGGCGGCGGCAAGCTCCGCGAGAAGCTCCTCATCGAGAGCTACAACTTCCGCCAGCAGAACCCGCTGGACCAGAAGGCGGCGGACTGGCCCCGCATCGATGCGGCCTACGGCGGCTTCATCATCGAGCTCGGCGACCGCACCGAGCACGCCAGCTTCCAGGCATTCCAGAAGCACATCCAGCAGGCCGCCCTCTCGACCCGTTGGGAGAAGGGCACCGAAACCCTCCATCTGGCCTACAAGAGCGGGGGCGACACGATCGAGGTCGGCTACCGCCCCCGCCAGGGCGACGGGCCGGGCGACAAACTCCCCGCCAGCCGCTACTTCCCCTACCGCCGCGTGAACGGCACGTGGCCCTATCTGCCCGAGGGCGTCGACCGCGAGACGCCGCTCAGCATCCAGGGCCGCCTCGGCCGCCTCGAGAAGAACGGCGCCGTGCTCACCCTCGAGCCCGGCCAGATGGGCTACCTGCTCACCGAGCCGACCACGGGCACGTTCCTGGCCGCCAACCCCCTGCCCGACCCCACGTACTTCCGCTTCAGGCTGCCCGGGGACGTCGTCGTGGAGGCCGATGGCAAGCTCGGCCTCGCCCGCATCGTCGTGCGGCCCAGCGAGAACAAAGTCTGGGTCGACTACGCCGTCCGTGAGGATCAGCAGGGCGAGGACATGGCCACGGCGCTCCTGGTCTACGGCCTGGGGGGCCGCCCGACGGTGGTTCGCAACGGCGAGCCGCTCTTGCTCGTCCAGACGACCCCCGCCCAGATTGTGCCGCTGGCCGGCAACGTGGCGATCGGGAAGGTGCTGGCCCGCCACAAGGCGGCGCGCGCGGCCGCCGAGAAGGCCTTCGCCGCGCCGAAGGCCGCCGAGCAGGCCGTCCTCCGCTACGAGAGTAAGCAGGAGCACTATCTGCTCACCCGCCCGCGCAGCGGGGCGTTTGCCTTCCAGCGCCTGTGGCCCGGCCCCACCGCCTTCGAGGCGAAGGCGCCGGGCGGCCTGCGCGTCGCCGCCGACGGGCGGCTCGCCCTGCGCCGCCTCGTGCTCGACCCCGCACGCAACCACATCGAGGTCGATGCCCCCCGCTACCTCCAGGTGAAGTTCGAGGAGAAGGCCACCGCACTCCTCGTCTTCGCACCCAAGCGCCCCACTGTGCTCGTCAACGGCCGGCCGTGTGAGGCCACCCTGCCCACCGCCGACATCGCCGGCGCCAGAGCCTGGGTCGTGCCCCTCTACGGCGCCGACCCCAAGGCCGCAGCGAAGGACATCGCGGCCCGCTACGCCGCCGCCATGGCCAGGCTCGCCAACCCCTGAAAGGCTGTTCCCCCATGCATCTGCTCTTCATGGACCACGACGACGTGTGCGACACTTGGGGCGACCTGAGCTTCGCCGCAAGCTCTCTGGAGCCGCTCGATGGCCTGGCCGCTCCGAGCGACGGGCGAGTCCTCGGCGTCTATCCCTGCCCCGATGGCTTCGAGGTGTTCATCCGCGAGATCGACGGCGAGTCGTGGCGCCTCGCCCGCTACACCACGGCCGACTTCGCGGCCTACGCCCCGCTCCAGGTCGTCCTCCGTCCGCCCGACGACGCCAGGCAATGGCTCGGCCACTGCGCCATGGCCCGCCGCGACGACACGGGCGAGCTGCTCCTCCTCATCTGGGTACGTAGCAAGCCCGGCCACGCCGCCCACTTCTTTCGCTCCCCCGACGGCCTGGCCTGGACCGACCTGAACCCCGCCGCCCCCGCCTACACCGACCACGATGCCTGCGGCCTCCTGTGGCACGCAGCGGCCGGCCACTTCGTGATGCTCCAGGTCACCTACCAGCTCTGGCACAAGCGGTTCCCCGACAACATCGGCGACCGCATCCGCCGTGTGCTCACCACGCGCACCAGCCCCGACGGCGTCCACTGGGAGCCGGCAGGCAGCATGGGCGGCGGCGGACCCCATCACCCCGCCGAGCGCCTCATCGTGCCCGACGAACGCGACCCCGAGGAGCTCGAGTTCTACTGGCTCCGCGCCTTCGCCTACCACGACCGCTTCATCGGCATGATGCTCAACTACGCCCCCAGCCCCCAGGCCGTGAACCCCCTCCAGCACCCCGGCCCCGGCTTCCGCGAGGACAGGCAGCCCAGCAGGCACGGGCCGCACCTGTCCACCGAATGGTGGATGAGCACCAACGGCATGGCCACTTGGCGACGGCCCTATCGCGACGTGGTGGCTGGCGGCGAGTGCGCCTATATCTTCCACAGCCCCGTCGTCTGCGACGATACGCTCGTGTGGCTCCAGGACGGACGGGCCTGGGGCCTGCCCGTCGACCGCATCGCGGGTGCCCACGCGCGAGCGAATGCGGAATTCTCCACGCCGCCGTTCACCGTGCCCGACGCGCCGCTCGTCCTCAACGCCCGCGCCGCCTGGCTCGGCGACCGCTCCCACGGCATGCTCCGCCAGGCCTACATCATGGCCGAGCTGCTCCAGGCGGACGGCACCCCCGTCCCCGGCTTCGAGCGCGAGAAGTGCACCCTCCAGGATGTCGACGGCCTCCGCCTCCCCCTCCGCTGGGACGGCGTGGACACCGCCTCCCTGGCCGGCACGGAGGCCCGACTCCGCCTCTTCCTCCGCGACGCCACCATCTACGCCCTCACCGCGCCCTGATGTCCGACTGAGCGCTCCGCCTCTTCTCCCCTCGCCCCCGCCCCTCTCCGCCCCCTCTGGCCGGGCCGCCGCGTTTCGCATAGAATAGGGGCGCGGCGCAGCCGCACAGGCCCGACAGATTCCCGCGAGCGAGACGAGCCGGTGCGCAACCGATTCGCCTATTTCCTGCCCGTCCTCGAATACCTGGGCGCGCTCTTCTGGGTGTTCGGGTTCGTCACGCTCATTCCGCTCATCGTGCTCTTCATCTACGCCGGCCAGGGCCACAAGGAGGCTTCTGCCTTCACCTTCATCGCGCCCGCGATCCTCTCGCTCGTGCTCGGGATCGTCCTGAAGCGTCGTCTGACTTTCCCCGCCCTGGACACGCGCCGCTCGATGCTGCTGTGTGCCCTCGGGTGGCTCGCCGTCTCGGCGGTGGCCGCTCTTCCCTTCTGCATCGCGCTGGGCACGAGCTATCTCGATGCCTTCTTCGAGTCGGTCAGCGGCTTCACGACGACGGGGATCACGATGCTCCAGGGGCTCGACGCGATGCCGAAGAGCGTGCTCTTCTGGCGGTCGCTCACGCAGTGGGTCGGGGGGCTGGGCATTCTGACGTTCTTCCTGGTGGTGGTGACGGCGAGCGGCTCGGCCGAGGGGCTGTTCAGTGCGGAGAGCCACAAGATTTTCTCGCGCCGCCCCGCCCCCGGCCTGTTCCGAACGCTTCGCATCCTGTGGGCGATCTACGCGCTGCTCACCGCCCTCACGGCTGCTGCCCTGGTGCTCGAGGGGCTCTCGCCCTACGACGCCATCTCCCACGCGTTCACCGCCCTGTCCACCGGCGGCTACTCGCCCTACGACGCGAGCATCGACTACTACCGCCAGGCCGGCTACGCCCACTACATCGCCATCGAGTACACGCTCACCGCGGCGATGGTGCTCGGCGGCACGAACTTCTTCATCCACTACCGCCTGCTGACGGGCGACGCGCGGTGCCTGTGGGACAATCTGGAGGCGCGCCTGTGGTGGCTGCTGCTCTTCGGCGGCACGGTGCTCGTGGCCCTCGACCACTTCAGCCGCGCGGGCTTTGGTGAGATCGAGCCGACCGTCCGCACCGCCGCCTTCCAGGTGGCCGCCATCGCGACGACCACGGGCTTCGGCACGCGCGACATCGGGTCGGACTACTTCCCCGCGCTCTCGAAGCAGTTCTTCCTGATCCTGATGGTGATCGGCGGGTGCGTGGGCTCCACGGGCGGGGGCATCAAGGTGCTCCGCATCGGGATTCTGTGGCGGATGGTGTGCCGGCAGATGCGCCGCGCGATCTACGGTCGAGCCGCCGTGACGCCGGTCGTGGTGGACCGCGATGCGGTGGACAACGAGGAGGTCCGCCGGGTGGCCGCGCTCTTCTTCGCCTGGATCGCGCTCCTCGTGCTCGGGGGCGCCGTCACCGCCGTCCTCTCGAGCCTCGGCCCGCTCGAATCCGCGTCGGGCATGTTCTCGGCACTCGGCAATATCGGGCCGTGCTACATCTCCGTCGGTCAGATGACCCAGCTCCACTGGGGCATCAAGCTCACCTACATTCTCGGCATGCTTGCCGGGAGACTCGAGATCCTGCCCATCCTGCTGCTCTTCAGCCGCAGGGCGTGGAGATAGGAGACAGGCATGTACGTGGTCATTGCCGGCGGTGGAGTTTTGGGCGGCTCGCTCGCCCGCCGCCTCGTGGGCGACCGCCACGACGTGGTGGTCATCGAGCGGGACAAGGCGGTGTGCGAGCAGCTCGCCTCGCGCACGGGCGCCCTGGCCATCAACGGCGCCGCGACCAACATCGATTCCCTCGAGGACGCGAGCATCGAGAAGGCCGACGTGGCGGTGGGGGCTCTGCCGAACGACGCGGATAACCTGGCCTTCGTCCTTCTGGCGCGCAACTTCGGGGTCCCGCGCATCATGGCCCGCATGCGCAGCCCGCGCTACGAAGCGGCCTACCATATCGCGGGCGTCACCACGTGCATCAACATCAGCGGCCTGTTCGTGGACCAGCTCGCCCTCGAGATCGAGCAGCCGAAGCTCCAGCAGGTGGCGACGTTCGGCGGGGGGAAGGCCGCCATCGTTGTCGCCACCATCCCCGAGGGAGCAAAGGTCCACGGCATGACCGTCAAGACCATCGCACAGGACTCCCGCTTCCCCCAGGAGTGCGTCATCGCCGGCATCTTCCGCAAGGAATCCGAGGAGTTCATCTTCCCACGCGGCGGCATCGAGGTCCGCGCCGGCGACCAGCTTTTCCTGACAGCCTCCTCTGCTAACATCCGAGCGGCTGCACGGTTCCTCCAGAAAACCAAGTGACCCCCAGGACCCCACGAATGAACGCACTGCCCCTCCTGCTTCTGTTCCTGAACGCCGCCGAGCCCGATGCCGCGGCCATCGCGGCGATGCTGCCCGAGCACCCGGCTGGCCTGGGCCGGTCGATCACCGATCGCGCCGCGTGGGCGCGCCTGGCCGCCACGCGCGCCTACAGCGGAACCGTCCGAGGCGCCGAGGGCCTCCTCAAACAGCCCATCCCCGACTCCCCCGACGACCTCTACCTCGACTTCTCGAAGACGGGCAACCGCAGCCGGTGGCAGCGCGTGGCGGGCCAACGCCGACGCAGGGTCTCCGCGTTCGTCCTCGCCGAGTGCATCGAGGGCAAGGGCCGCTTCCTTCGACCGCTCGCCGAGACCGTCGCCGCCCTGTGCGCCGAGCGCACCTGGGTGATGCCCGCCCACGACCGCAGCCTCGCCAACTTCAAGGGCTCCTCCATCGATATCGACCTCGGCTCCTCCCACCTCGGCGCCAACCTGGCCATGGCCGCCTGGCTCCTCGGCGACCGGCTCGACGCCACCACCCGCACTCTCATTCGCGACAACCTCCAGCGCCGAATCATCACTCCCTACCTCGATATGGTCGCCGGCAAGCGCAAGAAAAACTGGTGGATGCGGTGCACGAACAACTGGAACGCCGTGTGCCTCGCCAACGTCGCCGTCGTGGGCCTGGCCGCTCTGGAATCGCGCGAGCAGCGGGCTGCCTTCGTGGCCTCCGCCCGCGAGCACTCCCGCAACTTCCTGCGCGGCTTCACCCCCGACGGCTACTGCTCCGAGGGCGTGGGCTACTGGAACTACGGCTACGGCTACTTCCTGCTCCTCTCGGAAGCCATCCACCAGGCCACGCGCGGGGGCGTGGACCTCCTCGGCCAGCCCGCCGCACGAGCCCCCGCCACGTTCGCGACGCGCATCGAGATCGCCAACGGCGTCTATCCCGCCTTCGCGGACTGCTCCGTGGGCTCGCGGCCTTCGGGCCGGGCTCGCCACTTCATCGCCCGCCGCTTCGGCCTCGGAGCCGACCCCGCCGCCGACGCCTCCCTCGTCTCCCCAAGCGGCGACCTCGCCGTGGCCATGATGTACTCCTTCCCCAACTCCGCCACCGCCGCCCCGCCGCCCGAGAAGCCCAGCCCTCCCCTCGGCCCGCGCGACTGGTTCGACCACGCCGGCATCCTCATCTGCCGGCCCGCCGACGCCGCCGACTGCCGTATGGCCGTCGCCCTTAAGGGCGGCCACAACGCCGAGCACCACAACCACAACGACGTGGGCTCCTACGTGGTCGTCATCGGCGAGACCCCCGTCCTCGTCGACCCCGGCGCCGAGGTCTACACCGCTCGCACCTTCAGCAGCCAACGCTACGAGAGCAAGGTGCTCAACTCCTTCGGCCATCCCGTGCCCCGCGTGGCCGGCCAGCTCCAGCGGCCTGGACGCAAGGCCCAGGCGCGCGTGGCCCGCACCGACTTCACGCCCCAGGCCGACACCCTGGAGCTCGACCTGCGAGCCGCCTACAACGTGCCCAGCCTCAAGGCCCTCACCCGCACGTTCACCTACTCGCGCCAGGGCGCCGGCTCGCTCACGGTCGCGGACACCGTGGCCTTCGCCTCGCCGCAGGCCTTCGAGACCGCGCTCATCACCCTGGGCAAGTGGAAGCGGCCCGACCCCGCCACCCTCGTCGTCTACGACTTCGACCAGGCCGTCCGCGTCCGCATCACGGCCGAGGGCGCCCCCTTCGACGTCCAGGCCGAGACCATCCGCGAGGACGTCCGCACCCGCACGCTCCCCACCCGCCTGGGCATCCGCCTCGCCAAGCCCGTCGCGGCGGCCACGATCACGATGCACATCGAGCCCTACACCGATCCCGGGGAGGCGAACAGCGGGCTGCTGCGCAACGGCGGCTTCGAGCTCGACGACTGGTGCTGGCGCATCCCCGCCAAGGGCATGGGCACCATCACGGCCGACCGAGCGGCCACGGGCACGCGCTCGCTGAAGCTCGCCGACCCCAGCACGGAGACAGGCTCGAACATCTCCTCGGCCCGCATCCCCATCGCCGCCCCGGGCGCCTTCGAGCTGCGCGGCAAGGTCTTCCGCGTCTCCGGCGACGGCGTGGGCCTCTACATCAAGTACTACGACGCCGCCCGCCGGCTGCTGAACCCCGTGAACGCCCGCGGCCACATCCAGGGCGTCGGCAGCCTCGGCGGTGCGGAGGGCCGCTGGGAGGACTTCGCCTTCCCCTTCACCGCCCCCGCCCACACGGCAAACCTCGAGGTCTGGATCCACACCTACAACGCCGCCCAGGTGGAAGCCTGCCTCGACGACCTCGAGATCCGCCCCCGCCCGTGACCCCTTCCCCGCCCCACGTCCACGACTCGTGGGAGCTGCCAGCCACGAGCTTCGAGGCGCGAGCGAGGGGGCAAGATGACCTTGACGCGAACGTTAAGTTCTGGTAGACTCATCGACCTGTAAAGGAGTGTGTGGGAATGGCGCAAGCGGGCAGGGTGGCTGTGATGCGGATCGGCGATGCGGCGGAGCGGGCCGGGGTGACGGCTCGCACGCTGCGCTACTACGAGGAGCAGGGGCTCGTCGAGCCCATCCGCGAGGGGGCGCACCGGGCGTTCACCGAGTACCATGTGACCCTCGTGCAGCATATCCAGCAGCTCAAGCAACTGGGCTTCTCGCTCGAGGAGATCCGCCAGATCACGGCGCTCAAGAAGGTGATGTTCAAGCCCGATGGGACGCCGCGGCGGCGCCACGGGCGGATCCCCCTGCGCCGCAACCAGGTGCAGGCTCTCCAGGAGAAGACGTCGCGTCTGAAGCAGGCCATTGCGGAGCAGCAGGAGCTGCTCGAGCGTCTCGAAGCGTTCCTCAAGCGGTCGGGGGGCCGGTGAGAGAGTCCGGCCCGATGTGCGGCCGCCATCCACGGAAAGGGGTATGTGCCATGGCGAAGATCACGTTTGGCAAGGTCGTCGAGGAGGTGGTGACCCGCAAGGAGTTCCCCCTCGCCAAGGCCCGCAAGATCCTGGCGAAGGAGACCGTCGCGGTCATCGGCTACGGCGTTCAAGGCCCTGCGCAGGCGCTCAATATGCGCGACAACGGGATCAAGAACATCATCATCGGCCAGAGCAAGAAGTTCAAGAAGGACTGGGATCGGGCGGTGGCGGACGGCTGGAAGCCTGGGAAGGATCTTCTGGACATCGAGGAGGCGGCGGCGAAGGGCACGATCATCAAGTTCCTGGTGAGCGACGCGGCGATGCCGAAGGTGTGGCCGCTGCTCAAGCCGAACCTGAATGCGGGCGACGCGCTGTACTTCAGCCACGGCTTCGGGATCACCTACCAGGATCAGACGACGGTGGTGCCGCCGAAGGACGTGGACGTGATTCTGGTGGCTCCAAAGGGCTCGGGCACGAGCGTGCGGCGGAACTTCCTGAGCGGTGCGGGGATCAACTCGAGCTTCGCGGTGGAGCAGGACTTCACGGGCCGCGCCACCGAGCGGGTGCTGGCGATCGGCATCGCCATCGGTTCGGGCTACCTGTTCTCCACGACGTTCAAGCACGAGGTCTACAGCGACCTGACGGGCGAGCGTGGCATCCTGATGGGCGCGCTGGCCGGGGTGATGGAGGCTCAGTATGCGGAGCTTCGCCGCCGGGGCCACTCGCCGTCCGAGGCGTTCAACGAGACGGTCGAGGAACTCACGCAGAGCCTGATCCGGCTGGTCGACGAGAACGGCATGGAGTGGATGTATGCGAACTGCTCGTCGACGGCTCAGCGGGGCGCGCTGGACTGGGCGCCGAAGTTCAAGAAGGCCGTGGCTCCGGTGTTCAAGGAGCTCTACCAGCGGGTGAAGGACGGCGACGAGACGCGTCGGGTCATTCGCTCGCTCGGCCGCCCGGACTACCAGGAGCGGCTGCACAAGGAGCTGACGGCTCTGGGCAGCAAGGAGATCTGGACGGTGGGCAAGCAGGTGCGTGCGCTCCGTCCGAGCGAGGGTGCGAGGAAGGGCGCGAAGACGGCCAAGGGGATCAAGGGCCGCCAGGTCTAGAGACGGCGAACACACCCTCTGCGGCGCTTCGGGCCTCGGCCCGGGGCGCCGCGGCATGTCGGCCGCGCGGACGGCGGAAAAGGCGGGCTGGGCGTGTGGACGAGGTCAATCGGGGGAGTCGGGCACCACGTAGGTGCGGCGCGACGCCTCCTCGAAGCCAAGCTTGCTGGCTACGCGCAGCGAGGCCACGTTGTCGACCTCGGTGCGCCAGACGGGCATGAATCCCATCTCCTGCGCCCTGTGGGCCACGAGCGAGGCAGCGGCGGTGGCGAAACCGCGGCAGCGCCACTGGGCCACCGTGTAGACCCCGATATCGGCCCGCTCGCCGGCGGGGGCGTAGGTGTGTGCGATGGAGACGAGCTTTCCCTTGACGATGGCTCCGGCGGCCAGGCCCTCGTTGAGCAGGGTGCGCGGGTCGCCGAAACCACTCTCGCGGAGTCCCTCGGGAGCCGATTCGAGCAGCGAGCGGTCGGTGGGCGCAAGAAGACGGACGAAGGGGGACTCGTAGTCGGCCACGGCCTTGGGGAGCACGTGGTAGACGTCGTCGTAGTAGCCCACGTTGGCGCCGATGTCGGCCTCGATGAGCCGGCCGAGCGCCGGGGCGTGGGTGGCCGAGACGTTCACGCAGTCCCAGCGGTGCAGGCCCTTGAGGAAGCGCCAGAGGGCCACGCTGTCCCAGACATTCCCGGGGGCGGGCGCGGTGCCGGGCTTGAGCGAGGCCGGTTCGGTGAGTCCCCGCGGCCAGTTGCCGGCGGCGAGTTGGCGGATGGAGACGACTTCGACCACGCAGTCGAAACCGCTGGCCTGGAGCATGTCCGCCACGTAGTCCTGCACCATCTCTTCGTCGTCGACGACGAGGATGCGGAACCGCGACGCAGCCGCGCTCTCCTGTGCTTCCTCATCGCGTCGGCGGTTGAGGAAGCGTCGGAGATCCTCGGCCTGAACGCGCGGCCCTGCGCTGAGGGGGTAGTAGGCGCAGACGGTGCCCGGTGGAATCCAAGTTGACGAGCGTGGGTTGCTTACGAGCATCGTGGCGAGCCCTCGTAGCGTGCGGCAGGCCGAGTCCACAGGTCTGTCCGCGCTGCTGGGCCTCCCGGAGTCGTTCCGTGAGCGGTCACTCAACCCGCCGCTGGCGCAAACGGTGTGCCAGAGCGGCCAATTCCGCTGACTGAGTCGCTTCCGCCAACGGGAGGGCCATCGCGCCGTCGCCCGGCCAGGGAGCGCGGCTCGCCTCGAGACATGCTCCTAAGTGTTGCTCTTGAAACATGTTAGGGTCACTGCGCGGCGACTGGCCCGAGGGGTGCTCCCCCGAATCGCCCACGCGACGCAGGAGCCAGGCCCACCGCGGCGACCGTTTCCCGCCACCGCTTCACGAGTACGCACCTTCGCGGCGCGAATCTCTTCAGATTGCAGGATTGCTCGGCTGGCCCGTCGTTCGGCACAGCACTGGAGCGATGGCGCGAGCAGGCCTGGCAGATGGCTCGACCTCGCCGTAAACCGCTCTGCGGAAAGCACATAGTGTCGCTGGCAGCGGCTATGCCGAGGCCGGCGAGGGCGCGGGGTTGTGCCCCGCCCGCCGCACGGTATAATGTCGGGGTCCCGCTTCGGCAGTCGCGGATACCCCAACGAGAGGCGAGGCGCCATGCGGAGCCGGATCGCGACGATCATCGGGTGCTTGTTCGCTGCGTGCTTTGCATATGGAGGCGAGGCGATGGCCACGACGACGGGGGGCGCTCGGCTGTGGTACCGTGCGCCGGCGGAGGGCTGGCTCGATGGCCTGCCCGTGGGCAATGGCCGCATCGGGGCCATGGTGATGAGCGGCGAGGGGCGGGATCGCCTGGCACTCAACCACAGCCACCTGTGGCGCCGGAAACTCCAGCACCGCACCAACCCGAAGGTGGCCGAGCGTCTGCCCGCCATTCGCAGGCTCTTCTTCGCGGGACGCCTCGCCGAGGCCGGCGACGCTGCGAACCGCATGCTCGGCTCCCAGCGCATCCACGGGGTCGATTCCTACCAGCCCGTCGGCGACCTGGTCATCGGGTTCCCAGGACACAAGGACGTGACGGACTACCACCGCGAGTTGGACCTGGCGACGGGCATCGTGCGCACGAGCCACCGGTTCGCCGGCGCCACCTACACGCGCGAGGTGTTCGCCTCGAGCACACACAACGTGCTGGTGGTGCGGCTGTCGGTGGACCGGCCCAAGGCGCTCACGTGTTCCATCGAGGTTTCGCGCAAGGCGGACGCCGAGTGTACGGTGACCACGTGGGGCGAGCGCGAGCGGGTCGGGCTGGTGGGCCAGTTCGCCGAGCCCGTGCGGTTCGCGGCCAGCGTGGCGGCCTACGCCAAGGGCGGCTGGGTGCAGGAGGCCCCGCCGGGTGCCACGCTGGCGCGTATCGGGGTCGAGGCCGCCGAGGAGGCCCTTCTCATCGTGGCGGTGGCGACGGACGACGACCAGGGCGAGCCCCGGGCCGTCTGCTCCGCACACCTCGACCGCGTGGGCCGCACCCTCGACTTCGCCGCTCTCCGCGATGCCCACACCACCGCCCATCGCAAGCTCTACGAGCGCGTCGGTCTCCGCCTCGGCCCCCGGCGCACCGACGACCAGCCCACCGACCAGCGCCTCGCACAAGTCAAGGCCGGCGCCAGCGACCCCGACCTCCAGGCGCTCTACTTCCACTTCGGGCGCTACCTCCTCATGAGCTGCTCCCGCCCAGGCGGGTTGCCCGCCAACCTCCAGGGCATGTGGAACGAGGACCTCAAGCCCCCCTGGGACTGCGATTTCCACCACGACGTGAACATCCAGATGGCCTACTGGCCCGCCGAAGTGTGCGGCCTCCCCGAGTGCACGCTCCCGCTCTTCGACTACGTGGACAGCCTGCTGCCCAACGCCCGCAAGGCCGCCCGCGACCTCTACGGCGGCGGCGGCGTCTTCATCCCCATCACCTCTGACCGCTGGGGCAAGTGCCTCAAGACGGCACAGGGCTGGGACGAGTGGACCGGGGCCGCCGCCTGGCTCGCACAGCACTACTGGCAGCACTACGAGTTCACCGGCGACGAGGAGTTCCTCCGCACCCGCGCCTACCCCCTGCTCAAGGACGTCGTGAGCTTCTACCAGGACTACCTGGTGCCCGACCCGCGCCCGCGCAGCCGCCACCGCGGCAAGCTCGTCACCGTGCCGTCGCAGTCGCCCGAGAACCGCTTCAAGGGCGGCTGCCAGCCCGTCTCGCTGTGCATCGGGGCCACGATGGACTTCGAGCTGATCCACGACGCGGTGACCCACCTGCTCGCCGCGAGCAAGGTGCTCGACGTGGACACCGCGCAGCGCCCGCGCTGGGAGCGGCTGCTCGAGCGCATCCCGCGCCTCCAGATCGGCCGCCACGGCCAGCTCCAGGAATGGCTCGAAGACCACGAGGAGGCCGAACCTGGCCACCGCCACTACTCCCACCTGTTCGCCCTCTTCCCAGGCAACCAGATCACACTGAAGCGGACGCCCGAGCTGGCCCGCGCCGCACGCGTCTCCCTCGAACGCCGCCTCGCCGCACGCGGCGGCCACACCGGCTGGAGCCGCGCCTGGACCGTCGCCCTCTGGGCACGACTCGGCGAAGGCGACCGCGCCGAGAAGCACCTCCGCCACCTCATCACCGACTTTGCGACCCCCACCCTCCTCGACCTGCACCCCCCGCGGATCTTCCAGATCGACGGCAACTTCGGCGGCACGGCCGCTGTTGCCGAGATGCTCCTCCAGAGCCACGGTGGCGAGATCCACCTCCTGCCCGCCCTCCCCGCCGTCTGGCCCGAAGGCCGCGCGCGCGGCCTGCGAGCCCGCGGCGGCTACGCCCTCGACTTCTCCTGGAGCGCCGGCAAGCCCACCCAGGGAACCATCGACTGCCTGATCGGCGGCACCTGCCGCCTCCGCTCCGCCACCCCCTTCGAGATCACCGCCGCCGGCGAGCGGATCGACGTCGAGCGCCCCGAGCCCACCCTCCACGTGTTCAAGGCGTGGAAGGACACCACCTACGTGCTCGAGACCCGCGAGGAGGGGAAATGAACGCCTCGCGCCGCGAGTTCCTGACAGCCGCCGGCGCCCTCGCCGCGGCCCCCCTGACGGTCTGGAGCGCTCCCATGGACAAGCAGGAGAAATGCGTGGCTTGGCTCGGCCAGGTGCAGCAGCGGCCGAGCATCGTGCCGCCCAAGGCGCCCAAGCTCCCGCCCCTGCTCGTCGACGCGGACGGCAAGCCGATTGAGACCCTCGCCGCCTGGCGCCGCCGGCGCGCCGAAATCCGAGCCGCATGGCTCGCCTTCCTGGGCACGCTGCGGGCCCAGCGGCCCCGCCCAAGACCTGAAGTCGTCCACGAAGACCGCCCCAGGGGCTGCATCCGCCAGCGGGTCCGCTACGAGAGCGAGCCGGGCATCCCCGTCGAAGCCTACCTGCTCAAGCCGGGACGCCAGGATGGCAAGGCGCCGGGTGTCGTGTGCCTCCACTCCACCGTGAACCACACCATCGAGCAGCCCGCCGGCCTCGCCGGACCGCCCGAGAAGCACTTCGGCCTCGAGCTCGCCCGCCGCGGCATCGTCGCCTTCTGCCCCAAGTGCTTCCTGTGGGTCGGCGAGGGCGGCTACACGGACAAGGTGGCCGCGTTCCACAAGCGCAACCCCGGCGCCCGGGGCATGGCGAAGATGCTCTGGGACGCCATGCTGGCGGTGGACGTGCTGGCGAGCCTGCCCGAGGTGGACGCCGGCCGGCTCGGCGCGGTCGGGCATTCGCTGGGCGGCAAGGAGACGCTCTACCTTGCGGCCTTCGACGAGCGGATCCAGGCCACCGTATCCAGCGAGGGCGGCATCGGCATCCCCTTCTGCAACTGGCACGCCCCCTGGTATCTCGGCCCCGACGTCCGCAAGCCCGGCTTCGCCCTTCGCCACCACGAGGTGCTCGCCCTCGTCGCTCCCCGAGCGTTCCTGCTCCTTGGCGGCGACGCCACGGACGGCGCCCACAGTTGGCCCTACATCGAGGCCGTGCTGCCCGTTTACCGCCTCTACGGCGGCCCGCCACGCCTCGGCCTCTTCAACCACGGCAAAGGCCACAGCGTGCCCCCCGAGGCCCAGCGCCGCCTCTACGACTGGCTCGCCACCTGCCTGTGATGGCCTCCCCCTGCGAGGCTGTCGGCGCGCGCCGGCAACTTGACAACCGCGTCTGTGCAGCCTATCGTGGGGAGGGCTCGGGGCTCTGAGGCAACGCGGAGCGCCGGCCCACGCATCTCAGGAGTGGGTCCCGTGATCGAGATCCAGCGGATCAAGCTCGAGGGGTTCAAGTCCATCCGAGCGATGGACCTGGAACTCCGCGACCTCAACATCCTGATCGGCCCGAACGGCTCGGGGAAGTCCAACTTCCTCTCCTTCTTCTCCCTCCTGCGCGAGATGTTCGCCAAGGGCATCTCCACGCACGTCCGCAAGTCGGGGGGGGCGAATGCGCTCGTCCATTTCGGGCTCAAGCACACGCAGATGATCCGCATCGAGATTGCCTTCCGGTGCGGGACCTACGGCTTCGGCCTGCTCGGAACGGACGACGATGGACTGGTCGTGGCAGATGAGGCGAGCGATGTGCCTGACCCGGAGCACCGCTTCAAGGAGGGCGTGCAGTCGGGCTTCAGCTACGAAGCCCGATTCCCTGGCTACCGGAACTCGCAGCGTGAGGGCTCGGCAGCATACGAGCTGATCCAGCGCTCGGCCACGTGGTGGCTCTACCACTTCCACGACACGAGCCCGTATGCGAAGGCGCGGCTCACCTGTGAGACCGGCCACGACGCCTTCCTCAAGAGCGACGGGGCGAATCTCGCCAGTTTCCTTCACTTCCTGCGCAGGACACGACGCGAGCACTACGGAAGCATCGTGGATGCCGTGCGGCAGGTGACGCCGTGCTTCCGGGACTTCTGGCTCGAGCCCGAACCCGCGAACCCGAGGACGATACGCCTCAAGTGGCGGGACACAGGAGCCGAGCCCGACGAGATCTTCGGTCCCCAGGCCCTCTCGGACGGGACGCTTCGCTTCGCGATGCTCGCCACGCTCCTGCTCCAGCCCGAGCCGCCATCGCTCATTCTGCTCGACGAGCCGGAGCTTGGCCTCCACCCCGCGGCCATCTCCCTGCTTGCCGGCATGCTCCGGAGCGCGGCCACGCGCACGCAGATCGTCGCCTGCACCCAGTCCGTCACGCTTGTCAATCAGTTCGGGCCTGCGGACATCGTGGTCGTCGAGACTCAGGACAATGGCTCGATCTTCCGCCGCTTGGCCTCCGACGAGATGGCGGCCTGGCTCGATGAATATGGGATGGGCGACGTGTGGGAGAAGAACCTCATCGGCGGGAGGCCGTGAGCGTGCGCAAGGCGCTCGTCTACGTGGAGGGCTACACCGAAGAGCGCTTCGTCCGCGACCTGCTCGCTCCCCACCTCCTGCGGCGTGGCCTCATCCTCACCCCCACCCTGGCGAAGACCAAGCGGACGAAGAGCGGCCCCGACTTCAAAGGCGGCATCACGTCCTACCCACGCGTTCGCCGCGAGATCGAGCGCCTGCTCGGCGACACGAGCGTCGTCCTCGTGACGACCATGATCGACTTCTACAGCCTGCCGG
>Ga0272442_10005876_pt1 | contig 16297 bp, 15 predicted proteins | sample SSMForm2O_FD_200262 | JGI IMG/M metagenome (GOLD analysis project Ga0272442, IMG submission 200262) | Marine sediment archaeal communities from Little Sippewissett salt marsh, Falmouth, MA, United States - SSM-Form-2O | ecosystem: Environmental > Aquatic > Marine > Wetlands > Sediment ...
TTGCCGGCTTTGGCGGTTATCCTTATATCTACCTCATTTACGCGCGCATAGATACCCACCGTCGCTTCGCCATTCAGGGAAAGGAAACTTTCTATCTTTTTGTTTATGTGGGATTCCGGCACCCCCGTGGTCCTTATAGTGCGCGTCAATATGAGTTTATTGAGATTGTATTTTTTCTCTAGGTAGGGCATTATTTCTTTTTCGAAGATGGGGGCAAGCTCCCTCGGCGGCCCCGGGAGTATGACCACGGTTTTATCCTTCTCTTTTATTACGATACCCGGCGCCGTTCCCACCTTGTTTACCATCACCTTGCTTCCGCGCGGTACATCTGCTTGCTTGGAGACGTACTTATGCATCTTCAGCTTACGGTGCTTGAAAAAGGCTTTTATGCTTTTGAGAATCTTTTTATTCCTGACAAGTTTCTTGCCCAGGGCATCGGATATCGAGGCAACGGTGACGTCATCCACGGTGGGACCCATGCCTCCGGTGGTTATCACTACATCAGACCTCTCTAGGGCCCTGCATACGGCTTCTTTTATCCTTGAGGAGTTATCGCCTACAACTGAGTGGAAGAAGACATCCACCCCCATCTCGGAACAGCGCCTGCTTATGTATGTGGCGTTAGTATTCACCGTGTGGCCCAAAAGCAGCTCGCTCCCCACTGATATGATCTCGGCCGAAATATCGGATTTTTTGGATCTCTTCATAAAAATATCCTTTCTCTTATGGCTTTGTTACGATTATATAACAATAATCCCCAGCCTACAAGGGATTTATTTGTGAGAAAGTGAAAGAAAATCCGCCTTTCAAACGTATATATATGCGAGGAGGTGATAGATACGATAGATGGCTGCGCCTTCATAAAAAGCAGACGAGGGCGGCCCAAAAATAACTTTACAAACCATTTAGCTGGTTGTATAATAACACTCTACTGCGCAAGCGGCAGAGCCGTTAAGATGCCCAGCGGCGCCCCTAAAGGCAGGGCGAAACTCATATTAGCGGATTTAACGTGAGGACGGACCATGCCGACACTTTTTTATATAAAAATTGTGTGTATCAGCGGGCAAGAGATCACCTTAAAAGGAGGTTATTATGGTAAAGGCGAAAGAGGCCCACGCTACAGATTCGGACAAAAAAAATGATGATAGGGCGTCAAAAATGAAAGCGCTCGATCTGGCCATAGACCGCATAGAGAAGAACTTCGGAAAGGGTTCAATAATGAAGATGGGTGAAGGCTACAAGTCGGATATACCGGCCATACCTACCGGAGCGCTTCCTCTGGACATAGCCTTGGGCGTTGGAGGGCTGCCGCGCGGACGCGTAATCGAGATATACGGCCCCGAGGCGAGCGGGAAGACCACACTCACCCTTTCGGTTATAGCGCAGGCCCAGAAGAGGGGCGGGCAAGCGGCTTTTATAGACGCAGAGCACGCCTTCGACGCTACTTATGCCAGAAAGATCGGCGTAAACCTGGACGAACTTCTTATATCGCAACCGGATACGGGGGAACAGGCGCTGGACATAGCGGAGACCCTCGTCAGGAGCAACGCCGTGGATATAGTTGTGGTGGATTCGGTAGCGGCGCTTACCCCGGCGGCTGAAATAGAAGGAGATATGGGCGCTTCTCACATGGGTCTTCAGGCAAGGCTGATGAGCCAGGCCCTGCGTAAGCTTACCGCAGCAATAAGCAAATCGAAGACCTGCGTTATCTTCATCAACCAGATCAGGGAGAAGATAGGCGTTATGTTCGGCAACCCCGAGACGACGACCGGCGGCAGGGCGCTGAAGTTCTACTCGTCGGTAAGGATAGATCTTCGCAGGATTGCGTCTTTGAAGAAGCAGGATATTATAGTAGGCAGCCGCGTGAGGGCCAACGTGGTAAAGAACAAGGTGGCGCCCCCCTTCAGGAAATCCGAGTTTGACATAATGTATGATGAGGGAATTTCACGTTCCGGAGCAGTTCTCGATATTGCCGAGGAGATAGGGATAATAAAGAAGACAGGAAACTGGATCTCTTACGGAGAAGAGAAAATAGGTCAGGGCAGAGAGAACGCGAGGCTCTTTTTAAAGGAAAATCCCAAGTTCTTGGAAAAATTGGAAAAAGAGGTAACCGGAGGGCTCAAGAAAAAAGGCTAAACGGTTTTCTTTGGCGCGTCCTCCATCCTTAAGAGGTCTTTATGGCTGATTTCATGAAGAGAATTTCTGTTTTAAGCGTTATTACGTTCGTTTTGATCGGCGTTATCATAGGGTTTGCCGTCACGATGAGGACGGATTCCATTACCGAGACGGTGGCCGTTACCGAATCGGGCCTTCCGGATACCGGCGGCGAGGTCCTGGCGCTTCAGGAAGCTTTTATAAACGTAGCCGAAAAGGTGGGGCCCGCGGTGGTCAGCATAGTGACGGAGACTACACACAGAGTACCGGCCAGAAGATACCTTTTCGGACCGCCGAGGAGTTTCTTCGACGACGATTTCTTCAGGGATTTCTTCGGCGAGATGCCCGAGAGGGAGTTCAAGCAGCAGGGGCTGGGTTCTGGGGTGATAATAGACCGGAGAGGTTACATAATCACCAATGACCACGTAATAGGCGAGGCGAATAAGATAACGGTTATATTGCCCGACGGACGCAAGTTCGAAGCAGAACTCAAAGGTTCGGATCCCAGAAGTGACCTGGCCGTTATTAAGATAAAGGCCGATAATCTCCCGGCCGCAGAGCTTGGCGATTCGGACCTCGTTAAGACCGGGCAATGGGCCGTGGCCATAGGCAATCCTTTCGGATTCGCGGTCAGCAATCCTAATCCCACTGTGACCGTGGGAGTTGTAAGCGCCCTTCACAGGCAGCTGCCTCTGGGCCGTACGGAGGGCAGGAACTATATCGATCTCATACAGACGGACGCCGCCATAAATCCCGGAAACAGCGGCGGCCCGCTGTGCGACCTTAACGGCAGCATCATAGGTCTTAACGTGGCCATATTCTCCACCACGGGCGGCTATCAGGGAATAGGCTTCGCCATACCGGCGGCTACCATAAAATATGTCTTGGATGACCTCGTAGAAGGCAGGGACGTTTCCTACGGATGGATAGGTGTTACCATACAGGAGTTGTCCTATGAGATGGCCGAATACTTCGGGCTGGAGGAGAAGAAAGGCGTTATCGTGATAGATATACTGAAGGACGGCCCTGCCGCGAAAGCGGGAATAAAACCGGGAGACGTCATAATATCCTGTAACGGTGAGAAGGTGGATAGCCTCCATTCGTTATTGAAATACATAGGAGAGGCGGATATAGGCTCCGAGGCAGATATAGGCATTCTGCGAGACGGCAGGAAAGAGACGCTGTCGGTAGAGATAGCCAGGCGGCCTAGTGAAACTGAGATAGCCGGCCGGGAGGAAGGGCAGCCCGAAGCGGGCGAAGAGGCGGCCAATACATGGAGAGGGATGACGGTGGTCAATATCACCGACGAGCTTATCGAGCGCTACGGAGTGAGCAGGGAATCCGGCGTCTTGATAGTAAAGGTTGAGCCTGCGAGCCCGGCCTATGAGGCCGGTCTCAGCCGAGGGCTTATCATTAAAGCTATAAATAGGATCGCCGTAAGGGATGCGTCCGATTTTAAGAATATCACCGCAAAGATAACAGGCAAGGCCCTGCTTAGAACCAACAAAGGTTACGTAATAGTCGGAGAATGATTTAGACAAAAAGGAGAGTGCAGATGAGGGAGAGAAGGAAGAATTTCCTGGTTAATAAGCAGTTTCAGCTGCAGTTCGCTTTCTTTGTCGCCATGCAGTCGGCGATACCTATAATTCTTTTTGGGGCATCTCTCTATGTAATCAATAAACTTTACCTTACCTCGATTCAGATAATCATAGGCAAGGGAGTTATACCGGATTCCCATATTGCGGAGATACTTACCTTCTCTGTCTTTGCGGTTCTGGCAATGCTCGCCATATCGGCTGTACTACTTTTTTATATATCGATAAGGTTCTCGCACCATATAGCCGGGCCCATACACAAGCTGGAGAATACTATAGACAATCTCATGAAAGGCGAGAAGGCCGAGCCCCTCAAATTCAGAAAGGATGATGCCGTCCCGGATGCGTTCGCTTCCAAGCTGAACGTTCTTATCGAAGAGCTTAATAAGTCGCGCAAATGAGCGTGTCTTCGAAAGAACGCATGGAAGCCGCCAATTATGCCTATAGGCTGTTGTACTACAGAGAGAGGAGCCGCAGCGAGATGGCCTCGAGGCTGGGGAGGAGAGGCTACGCGCCCTCTGTGATAAAGGACGTCATCGGAGACCTTGAGAAGAAACGGCTTTTAGACGACGGAAGGTTCGCGGCATTGCTTATCCGGGACATCATGAGGACCAGACCGTCCGGCTTATATTTTATACGCTCGAAGCTCATGCGATATGGCGTCGACCGGAAGGTGGCGGATAAAGCCATATCGGATATCGAAAGCGAATACGACGAATTCTCCGCGGCTCTCAATGCGGCAGAAAAGAGAAAAGCCGGCATGCGCGGGGTAAATAAAGAAAAGGCCAAAAAACGCATATACGATTTTCTGCTCAGACGCGGGTTCTCGAAGGACGTCGTGTATAAAATACTGGGAAGGCTCTTTTCTTAATCTTTGGAATATCCGACAGTAAATCATGACAGCAAACGAGATAAGAAGACGTTTTCTTGATTTTTTCAAATCCAAAGGCCATAAAATAGTCAAGAGCGACTCCTTGGTCCCCGCCAATGATCCGTCCGTCCTCTTTACGAGCGCCGGCATGGGTCAGTTTAAAGAACAATTTATGGGCAGGAATATCGTCTTTAAAAGGGCGGCCTCATGCCAGAAATGTCTGCGTACCGGCGATCTGGATAATGTGGGGCGTACGCCTTTTCATCACACCTTTTTCGAGATGCTGGGGAATTTCTCCTTCGGCGACTACTTCAAAAATGATGCAATAGCATGGAGCTGGGAGTTTGTCACCAAAGAGCTCGGTATAAAGAGCGAACTCTTATGGGTGTCGGTATATAAAGACGACAGAGAGGCCTATAACATCTGGAAGGATAAGATAGGCGTTCCGCTTGGCAGGATTAAGAGATTCGGCGCTGCCGATAATTACTGGCCCGCGAATGCCCCCCTTGAAGGACCGAACGGCCCGTGCGGCCCCTGCAGCGAGATATTCTTTGATAAGGGCATCGGAGTCGGATGCGGAAAGAAAGGCTGCAATCCTTCGTGCGGCTGCGGAAGATTCGTAGAGATATGGAACCTGGTATTCACACAGTTCAACAGGGTGGGAAAAGAGAAGCTGGAGCCGTTAAAGAGCAGGAACATAGACACTGGCATGGGCCTTGAGAGGATAGCGGCGGTCATGCAGGGGGCCGACACAAATTTCGATACGGATATCTTCGTACCCATCACATCAAAGATCCGCGATATAGCCGGCATAAAAAGCTTTAAACCCTCGTACCAGGTGAACGCGATAGCCGACCATATCCGCGCCGCAGTTTTCATGATAGCCGACGGCGTGCTTCCCTCGAACGAGGAGACAGGATATGTGGAGAGGATGCTTATCAGGAGGGCGTACAGGCTGGGCAGGGAGATAGGGATAGAGAAGCCCTTTTTGTATAAGGTGGTGCCGGCAGTAGCGAAGACCATGAAGGGGCCTTATCCGGAACTGGAATCCATGCGCGAAAACATAGCCGATGTTGTTTTTAGCGAAGAGAAGAGATTCAAAAACACGCTGGAAGAAGGGCTTGAGGTCCTTTCGGATGTCTCCGCAAAACTTAAATCCGAAGGCAGAAAGACGGTTTCGGGCAAGGAGGTTTTCAAATTGTACGACACCTATGGTTTCCCGGTGGAACTTACCAGGGAATTCGCCGAAAAGGAAGGGCTTGATATCGATTTAAAGGGCTTCGAGGCGCTGATGGAAGGACAACGAAAGCTTGCCAGGAAGAAGACCAAGATAAAGGGAAAGATTTTTGAGGAATCCGGCAGGGAACGCATCTTGCTTAAATTATCGCACATCCTTAAGCCGACGATTTTTCACGGCTACGAAAAATGCCATTCGGAGGCAAAGGTAGTGGCCTTGGTGGAAAACGGCAATAGGGTAAAGGAGGCCGGCGAAGGGAAGATGGTTGAGATAGTGCTGGATAAGACTCCTTTTTACGCTGAGGCCGGTGGTCAGATAGGGGACGCCGGTTCCATAACGGGGCGGCATCTGAGGATAAAGGTGGATGATACGGTAAAGGTGGACCGGCTCATAATACACAGAGGGGAGGTCGTAAAGGGCGTGGTCAAGGAGAAGACAAAGGTGACGGCGGCAATAGACGAGGATTCAAGACTCGACATCGCCAGAAACCACACCGCTACCCACATGCTTCATTTTGCGCTCAGGGAGATCCTTGGCAGACATGTAAAGCAGTCCGGTTCCCTCGTTACAAGGGATAAATTGAGATTCGACTTCACGCATTTTAAGAAACTCGAGGAAAGAGAGCTGGAAAGGACGGAAGAGTTCGTCAACGAGTTGGCACGCCTTAATTCTACGGTTAAATCGAGCAGGCTGACGCTGGAAGAGGCGAGGAGACACGGCGCTATGGCGCTCTTCGGCGAGAAGTACGGCAAGAGGGTGCGCATGATCTCCATAGGTGATTATTCCAGGGAGCTCTGCGGAGGTACTCATCTCGACGCCACCGGCGAAGTGGGCCTTTTCAGAATAAGAAGCGAGAGTTCCATTGCCGGAGGGATCAGACGTATAGAGGCCGTGACAGGAAGGGCGGCTTACAGGACGCTGAAGGAAGACGATGAGAAACTGCGGGATATACGCTCCATACTTAAACTTCAGGGCGCGGATGAGGTTAAGGCCGTGGAGGATCTGGCTTCCAGAGTGAAACGGCTGGAAAAGGAAGTGACCGCTCTCAAAAGCGGGGCCAAGTCCGGTTTATATGAGGAGCTGTCGGGACAAATAGAGGAGGTGAAGGGAATCCGCGTTCTTTCCGCCGACGTCAAAGGCGCGGATGCCTCTACGCTGCGCGCATTGGCGGACAGATTCAAGGGCGGCGAGGCGGGGTATGCGGTAATGTTATCGGCCCGGCGCCGAGATAAGATAAACCTTGTCTGCGCGGTAAGCAAAGACATGGTAGCTAAGGGTGTAGACGCCGGAGAGGTGGTAAAGGAGGTTTCTTCCCTCTTGGGCGGTTCCGGCGGAGGCAGGCCCGATTTCGCTCAGGCAGGCGGCAGGGATGCCTCAAGGCTTGAGGAGGCGCTGCAATTGGCAAGGGACATTTTTAAGGAGGGAGCGAGTAAGTGAAGATAGTCAAAATTGGCGGAGGTCAATACGAGAGACTGCGCCGGCGATGCTGGGCAAAAAGCAAACGCATTTCCTCTAGCGTGGAAAAGATACTTGATGACGTGCGGCTGCACGGTGATGAGGCAGTCATAAGGTATACCCGCAAGTTCGACCATGTTAAACTGCACCCGAAAGAACTAAAGGTAAACGAGCTTGAAACCAACGGCGCCTACCAGAATATAAGCCCTGACTTTGTCGGTACCTTAAAGATCATTATAGAGAACATTAGCCGTTTCTACAGGAAACAGGGGAAGAAGTCCTGGAGGATAACCGACGCAGACGGCGTAATGCTGGGAGAGAAATACCAGCCTCTTGATACAGTAGGTATATATGTGCCCAGCGGGACAGCACCTCTTATATCCAGCGTTTACATGACCGTACTGCCGGCTAAGCTTGCGGGGGTCAATAAGGTGATATTGGTCACTCCTCCGAACAAATACAAAAGCATCGACCCGCATATATTGGTGGTAGCAAATCTCTTGAAGGTAGACGAGGTCTATAAGGCGGGCGGCGCCCAGGCAATAGGGGCTCTTGCCTTTGGCACGAAAACGATACCTAAGGTAGATAAAATTGTCGGGCCGGGCAACCACTACGTTACAGAGGCCAAGCGCCAGGTCTTCGGTTACTGTGATATAGATATGCTTGCGGGTCCCAGCGAGGTTGTGGTGCTGGCTAACCAGAACTCCAACTTCGAGTTTGTAAAGGCGGATCTCAAGGCCCAGGGGGAGCACTATGGGGGGCTAGCGGTTCTAGTTACCACATCCAAGAAGTTGGCAAAAGCCATGAAGAAAGAAGTGGAGGACGGTTCTATAATATTAACCAAGAACCTGGAAGAGGCTGCCGAAGTTATTAACGACCTGGCTCCGGAACACCTGGAGATACAAATCCGGAGCCCGCGCAAGGTGCTCAAGAAGATAAGACATGCCGGGGCTATTTTCATAGGTCCGTATTCTCCGACGGCTGTCGGAGATTATGTGGCCGGCCCTTCCCACGTACTGCCTACGGGAGGAACCTCCAGGTTCTTTTCGGGGCTGGGCATATGCGATTTCATAAAGAGTTCGCACATAATAAACTACACAAAGAAGGGGCTGGAAAAGGTGCAGGGGTCAATAGAGAAGGTGGCTAACATGGAAGGGTTGCCGGAGCACCTGGGGAGCGTGAAGGTCAGGTTTAAGTAAGCGTATAACGTCTAGTAAAAATCAAGAGCACAAGAGCACAAGTGACAAGAGCACAGGAAAAGACCGGTTGACGGTGTACGGTTAAAGGTTACCGGAAAAACAAAATCCATTTTTGCCGTTAACCATAAACCATCAACCGAAAACCAAGTAGCAAAAGAGGTAGATATGAACAAACGCGTAACGGAGATAAAGAGGATTACCAAAGAGACAGAAATAACGGGGTCTCTCGATCTGGACGGCAAAGGCAAAACGGATATAAACTGCGGGATAGGGTTCCTTGACCACATGCTGGAGCTCTTTGCCTTTCACGGGCTTTTCGACCTCACGCTTAAAGTAAAGGGGGATCTCCATGTGGATATGCACCACACCAACGAAGATATAGGTATCTCTTTAGGCATGGCCTTCAAGAAGGCATTGGGCAATTGCGAGGGCATCAAGCGATTCGGTTCATCCGAGGTGCCCATGGACAGGGCCAGGGCAAAGGTGGTTGTGGATATAAGCAACCGTTACACATTCGAAAAAAGGCTTGCCCAAGAAGCCGGATCATTAAAGCCGGAAGAAGGTTATACCTTTGACGACGGCATGGACCTCCTCGACAGCTTTGCCAAAAAACTGGGAATCAATCTCCACATCGAGATAGCCGGCGGAACGGATTTGCATCATGTGCTTGAGGCGGTGTTCAAGGCATTTGGCAGGGCGATGGATGAGGCGGTACAGATAGACCCGCGCCGCCGCGGCATACCTTCCACCAAGGGAATTATAGCGGACGAGTGATAAATTATGATAGCGGTAATAGACTATGGCATGGGAAATCTGGGAAGCGTGGCTAACGCTCTCAAACGCCTTGGGGCCGAGACTCGCATAACGCAGGATGCGGCGGACCTCAAGACCGCGGAGAAGATCGTCTTGCCGGGAGTAGGGGCGTTCAGGGATGCCGTTGATTCACTCGGCAAACTGAAGCTTACCGAAGCCCTGAAAGAAGCGCTTGCATCCGGGAAGATATACCTTGGAATCTGTCTAGGGCTTGAAGTCCTTTTCGATAAAAGCGAGGAAGGAGGAGGGTGCTCGGGCCTTGGAGTAATAAAGGGCAGTGTATTGAGGTTTGGGTCGGCCGGTTTTAAAGTGCCCCACATAGGGTGGAATAACGTGCGCTTCAGAAAAAGGGAGTGTCCGCTTTTTAAGGGGATACCGGATAATGCTCATTTCTATTTCGTTCATTCTTATTATGTGAAACCTGCCGACGGCTCGATAGAAGCCGCATCTACCGAGTACGGCGGAGACTTTACCTCTATGGTATGGAAAGACAACATATATGCCACACAGTTCCATCCGGAGAAGAGCCAGCGCATCGGACTAAAATTACTTGAGAATTTCGTAAGGTTATAAAAGCCGAATTCTCGGGCGGGGTTATGGATATAATACCGGCGATAGATCTTAAAGACGGCAGGGTAGTGCGTCTTACAAGGGGACGGTACGAAAGTGCGAAGGTGTATTCCGGATCACCGGCCGAAGTGGCGCGCCGCTGGTCCTCCGCAGGCGCCGGGATGCTGCATGTCGTGGATCTGGACGGAGCCCTCGAAGGTAAAACAAAGAATATCGATGAGGTGAAATATATCGTCGGTGCGGTAGATATACCGGTGCAGCTCGGAGGGGGATTGCGCGACACGGAGGGTATCGAAACCGCTTTTGAGATCGGAGTGAAGCGAGTCATATTGGGAACCAAAGTGTCGGAGGACATGGAATTCCTCAGGCGGGTTGTCGGTATCTACGGGGAAAAGATAGTCGTCTCCATAGATGCCAAGGACGGTATGGTCATGTCGAGGGGCTGGACGGAATCCTCCGGCATAAGGGCCTCGGAGATGGCTGCGAGGATAGCGGAAGAGGGCGTTGCCTCTCTCATATATACGGATGTCTCGGCAGACGGCACTTTAAACGGCCCCAATATAGCGGGGATAAAATCATTCCTTGAACATGCCGGTGTGCCCGTTATTGTTGCGGGGGGTATAGCCTCTTTGGAAGATATACGGAATCTTTCCTCGCTTGATCATAAATTACTTCAGGGCGTCATAATAGGGAAGGCCCTATATGAAGGCACAATAGATTTGAGGGAGGCCGTAAGAATATGCTCGCTAAAAGAATAATACCGTGCCTGGACGTCAAAGAGGGCAGGGTGGTAAAAGGCGTCAATTTCATTGGCCTAAAAGACGCCGGTGATCCTGTTGAGCAGGCGCTTTGCTATGACAGGGAAGGCGCCGACGAGCTGGTATTTTTGGATATAACCGCATCCCACGAAAAAAGGGATATAATGCTGGATGTGGTAAGAAAAGTGGCTGAAAACGTCTTTATGCCTTTTACGGTAGGCGGCGGTATAAGGGGGGTCGATGACATAAGGCGGCTTCTGAACGCCGGATGCGACAAGGTGTCGGTTAATACCGCGGCCGTAAAGAGAAGCGGATTTGTGAAAGAGGCGTCCGATAAATTCGGAAGCCAATGCATCGTGGTTGCGATAGATGCAAAGAAAAGGAAAGGCCGGGAGGGCTGGGAGGTCTTCATAAACGGCGGCAGGGATTCGGCCGGCAGGGATGTTTTAAGCTGGGCAAGGGAAGTGGTAAGCCTGGGCGCGGGCGAAATACTTTTGACCAGCATGGATTATGACGGCACCAAAGACGGATATGATAACGAGCTCACCAGGATGGTGAGTGAGGCTGTGAGCGTACCCGTCATAGCCTCCGGAGGCTGCGGAAAGCCGGATGATATTTACGAAGTGCTCACCCGCGGAAAGGCCGAAGCCGCGCTCGCCGCATCCATATTCCATTACCGCCAGTTTACTATAGCGGAAACCAAGAAGTATCTGTCGGAAAAAGGCATAAATGTGAGATTGACGGGAGGTTGAATTGGAGGGATATCTTGAGCATATCAAATTCGACGATAAAGGGTTAGTGCCCGCGATAATACAGGACTACGCCACCAAGAAGGTGTTGACGCTCTGTTATATGGACAGGGAAGCGCTTGAGAAGACTTTCGCCGCAGGCAAGGTGTACCTTTTTAGAAGGTCCAAGGGGAGGCTCATGCTTAAGGGCGAGACATCCGGCCATATACAGCTGCTGAAGGAGGTATATATAGATTGCGAGGGCAAATCGATGCTCTTTGTGGTAGAGCAGAAGGTGGCGGCCTGCCATGTAGGCTATTTCACCTGTTATTACAGAAGGGTGAAAGAGGGCGGATCGCTTGAGATAGTAGGCAAGAGGGTTTTCGATCCGGAAAAGGTATATTAAATAAAGCGTCTAGCGGCTAGCGTCTAGTATCTGAGTCTGACTTTAAAAAGCAGCGTCTAGCGATTAGTAAAAACCAAGAGCACAAGAGCACAGGTAACAAGTGCACAAGAAAAGACCGGTTTATGGAAAAAATCCCTTGCTGCCGTCAACCGAATATAGACCATAGACCGCTAAGAGCACAAGTTACAAGAGCACAGGTGACAAGGGCACAAGAGCTGGAGACTGAAAGCTTAATATGATCTATCCAAGCAGAAAAGAATTCATAGAGTTATCCAAAAAGGGAAATCTCATACCCGTTTTCAAGGAAATAACGGCTGATATGGATACCCCTGTCTCCAGTTTTATGAAGATAGACAAAAGTGATTATTCATATCTTCTCGAGTCGGTTGAGGGACAGGAGAGGATAGCCAGATATTCTTTCCTGGGTTCCGATCCGTCGGTGATTATATCGAGCAGAGGTTCGGATATAGAGATTGCAGAGAACGGTAGCCTGAAGCGCTTCAGATGCCGCAGAGATCCTGTAGATGAGATAAAGAGCTTCATGCGGCAGTTCGAATTCGTCCCCATAAAGGGATTGCCCCGATTCTGCGGCGGCCTCGTAGGTTATCTCGGCTATGATATGGTGAGATTCTTCGAAGATATACCCGCTTCCAATCCGGACGAGCTAAAGATGCCGGATGCGGTCTTTATGCTCACGGATACGCTTCTTATATTCGACCACATGCTTCACAAGATAAAGATAGTATCGAATGTGAGGGTAAAGAAGAGCGCCCGCGCCGCATATGACGCCGGTGTCGCCAAGATTACGGAGATAGAACGCCGTCTGTCCAAAAACGTGAAAGACCCCGTAAGGCAGACCCCGTCGAAACCTCAGAGGGTATCGTGGAATTATTCAAAGAAAGCGTTTTGCGATATGGTAAAGAAGGCAAAGCGCTATATAAGGGCCGGCGACATCATACAGGTCGTTCTATCGCAGCGTCTTAAGGTCCCTTTGGGCGAGAAAGACCCGTTTACCGTATACAGAAATCTGCGTTCGATAAATCCCTCGCCGTACATGTATTATCTTAAGTTCAAGGACATGAAGCTGATAGGCTCTTCGCCCGAGATAATGGTGCGCTGTGAAGACGGCAGGATAGAACTGAGGCCCATTGCCGGCACCCGGCCGAGGGGAAGGAATCTGGAAGAGGACGATAAGCTGGCCGGCGAGCTTTTGGCTGACGCCAAAGAGAAGGCCGAGCATCTAATGCTTGTGGATCTCGGGCGCAACGATGTGGGACGCGTTTCGGATTTCAAAACGGTAAAGGTGAAGGAATTCATGAAGATAGAGAAGTACTCCCACGTAATGCACATAGTAAGCGACATAGTGGGCCGCCTTTCCCGAGACAGAGATGAATATGACCTTATAAGGGCATCTTTTCCCGCCGGCACAGTAAGCGGCGCGCCCAAGATAAGGGCTATGGAGATCATAGACGAACTTGAGAACACCAGGCGCGGTCCTTACGCCGGGTGCGTGGGGTATTTCAGCTTTTCGAAAAACGTGGATACCTGCATCACCATAAGGACCATCATAGTCAAAGGCGGTTCGGCCTATATACAGGCCGGTGCCGGCATAGTGGCGGATTCAAAACCCCTGAAGGAATACGAGGAGACGCTCAACAAAGCCAAGGCCCTCATAAAGGCGCTTGATAATGCCTGATGCGTCGGAACTTTTGGGATTTGCGCGGCACAATGAGGATAGAGGTCTTAAATGATACTCGTGATAGACAATTATGATTCTTTCACGTACAATCTCGTTCAGTATCTGGGCGAGCTGGGCTGCACCGTCGTGACCGTAAGGAACGACAAGACCGATTGCCCCCGCATAAGAAGGCTCAAACCCGAAAGGATAATCATATCACCGGGTCCGGGTTATCCCTCGAATGCCGGGGTCTCGGAAGAGGTTATAAGAAGTTTCGCATCAAAGATACCGATTTTGGGGGTGTGTCTCGGGCATCAGGCCATTGCGGAGGTCTTCGGCGGACGGATCGTAAGGGCGCAAAGACTCATGCACGGCAAGACTTCGTTGATAAGCCATAACGGTTCCGGAATATTCAAGGGCATCAAGAATCCCTTTGAGGCCACAAGGTACCATTCGCTGATAGTGGCAGAGGCAGGGTTTCCTCCGGTACTTAAGGTTACCGCTCGTACGGCAGAGGGCGAGATAATGAGTCTGGTCCATCGGAGATTTGCTCTCTTTGGAGTGCAGTTCCATCCGGAAAGCATACTCACTTCGGAGGGGAAGAGGATACTGGAGAACTTCATCAAAATAGGCAGCTCGAATCCGTCAAAAAGAAAATCGAAAACAGGGGCTTTTAGGATATGATAAAAGATATCATAAAGAAACTTGAGGCCAAAATAGACCTGGATTCTAAGGAGATGACAGGGGTCTTCGATGAGATAATGTCGGGAGGCGCCGACAACGAGGACATCAAGAGATTTCTGCTGAGGTTGAAGGAGAAAGGCGAGAAACCGCATGAGATTGCCGCTGCCGCCGGCATTATGAGAGCCAAGGCTACCAAGGTGGATGTCTCAACCGATAAACTCATTGATACCTGCGGAACCGGGGGCGCGCCGTTTCACGATGCCAATATCTCCTCTATAGAGGCTTTTGTTGTGGCCGGCTGTGGTCTTAAAGTGGCTAAGCACGGCAACAGGTCTTTCACGGGAAAGTGCGGCAGCGCCGACATTATGGAGGCTTTGGGCGTCAACATAAACGCGTCGCCCGAAACCGTAACAAGGTGCATAGAAGACTGCGGCGCGGGTTTTATCTTCGCAAAGAATTTCCATCCGGCGATGAAGAATGTTATGCAGGCCAGAAAAGAGCTTAAGACCAGGACGATATTCAACATACTGGGTCCTCTTGCCAACCCGGCCGGCGTCAAGATGCAGATATTAGGAGTCTTTTCGGCCGATATAACCGAACTCATAGCGGAGGCTCTCGGGTTTCTGAAGTCGGAAAAGGCGTATGTTGTACACGGGATGGAAGGTATTGACGAGATATCGGTAAAAGGCGATTCGAAGGTTACCGAGCTCGCCGGCGGTAAAGTATCGACGTTCACCGTGAAACCGAAGGACTTCGGCCTGGAAGAAGGCAGCCTCAACGATGTAAAAGGCGGGGATGCCGCCCATAACAAAGAGCTGGCCCTCTCCGTGCTTGAGGGCAGGAACAGATCGTCTTTAAGAGACATGGTTCTTATGAACGCATCGGCAGCCCTTAAGATGGCAGGGGTCGCCCCCGACTTTAAAAGCGGCCTTTCAATAGCAGCTGAATCCGTGGATTCGGGCAGAGCCAGGGGGGTGCTGAAGCAGTTGGTGGAGATTTCAAACAGATGATCTTGAACCAGATAATCGAAAACAAAAGACAGGAAGTCAAACGGGCAAAAGAGAAGAAGCCTTTGGAGGCCCTTAAAGAAGAAGCAGAGCGGTCAAGATCGGGGTCGAAGCAGGGCTATTTTAAATCCGAGATATCAAAGCCCCATAAGATACACCTGATAGCCGAAATAAAGAAGGCTTCTCCCAGCGCAGGAATTATAAGAGAAGACTTCAGGGCGGAGGAGATAGCCTCCCTGTACGAAACAAACGGCGCCTCAGCCATATCCGTCGTTACAGACGAACATTTCTTCATGGGCTCCCTTTCGTACATCCCTTTAGTGAAAAGACGCGTAAGCATACCGGTGCTCCGCAAGGAATTCCTGATAGACGAGTATCAGATATACGAATCCGTGGCTGCGGGTTCCGATGCTGCATTACTGATAGCCACCCTGCTTTCCAAGGAAGAATTAAGACGGTATCTGGACATCGGCGCCGAATACGGACTCGATTTTCTAGTAGAGGTTCATTCTGAAGAGGATACCGAAAAGGCCATGGCAGCGGGGGCGCGCATAATCGGCGTCAATAACAGGGATCTACGCAATTTTAAAGTGGATATCAAAGCTACGCCCAGGCTTCTTAAGCTGATTCCCGATGGGATCGTTACCGTTTCGGAGAGCGGAATACATAAGGCAGAAGACATACTTTATCTGAGGTCATTGGGTATTAATGCCGTTCTTATCGGAGAAGCCCTTATGGCAAGCAAGGATATAGCCGCTAAAATCAAAGAACTCTTCCCTTCATAAATCTTAGCGGATTTACCCCCCGGAAGGCAAGATACGTTTGCGCGCAACATGTTAGATTTAAAGAAGATATCCGTCTAAATAATATGACTATAGTAAAGATTTGCGGCATCACTAATCCCGAAGATGGTGTAAACGCAGCCAAAGCCGGAGCCGACGCCATAGGGTTTGTCTTTGCGCAGAGCCCCCGCAGAATAGGCCTTGAGCGCGCAAAGGAGATTTCGGATAGGATCAAAGGCATGGGGGTTTTAAAGGTCGGCGTCTTTGTAAACGAGGATATTTCCCGTATAAAGGATATATCAGACGGTTGCGGACTGGATGCAATCCAGCTGCACGGCGAGGAGAGTCTAGATTACTGTA
>Ga0272442_10005878_pt1 | contig 16295 bp, 15 predicted proteins | sample SSMForm2O_FD_200262 | JGI IMG/M metagenome (GOLD analysis project Ga0272442, IMG submission 200262) | Marine sediment archaeal communities from Little Sippewissett salt marsh, Falmouth, MA, United States - SSM-Form-2O | ecosystem: Environmental > Aquatic > Marine > Wetlands > Sediment ...
CTCCCAGAAGAGTGAATAAATCACTATCCTCTTTACTTACCGTACGGATTTTCAGACCCTTTAAATCCTCTAATGTCTTAATCTCTTTTTTGGAATATACATTTCTGCTTGGCCACGGAACTTGATACAACATTTTCTGATTATGTTTTTCTAATATCTTGTCCTCTATTGGACGAGTATAGAATTCCAGCATCCTCAATTCAACAACCCCCGGCGCTAAAAATGGCAGCGATGTAACTCCGAAAAATTTCTCTTCACCTGTTTGAGCATTTTTCAAAATGTCACCGATTGGGACAAGACCATCTCTTACAACAGAAAGCATTTCCGGCCCCTTGTAACCAAGAGCTCCACCATAATGAATATTAATCTTTAATTGCCCATCTGTTCTCTCATAGATTTCATCAGCAAATATTTTAAGACATACACTTTGATAGTTTGTAGCTGCCCAGACAGTAGGCAAATCCCATTCAATTGTCTGAGCGCTTACTGAGAATGAAAACACCATTAGTAAGAAAAGCACTACGGTTATTCCGAATAATTGTATACCTTTTTTCATGATTCAATCTCTCCTTTAAAATTTTTTTCAATCGTATCGTAGATTGTCAAACAATCCCTTTAACCTATTGAAATTATATCACCTCCTTTTACTTGTTTATCGTGTAATGGTCACATTAAGCATTTCACTGTCTATTCATCAATGAAAAAATTTATCATTTCAGTAAATAAAATAAATTAATTAGCATACATAATCATAATGTCATATCTTGGTTTACTTTTTTTAATCTATATTATAAAACTATTTGTCTATCCATTAAGGCTTACCTGAATATAATCCGATTACTGTTCAGAAATATTCTATAAATTGCTAATATGCTCACCGGATTTAATCAGTGTTTTTTTGTCAATGGTTACTGTTGGATCTTTTACCACCACATCAGTATGCATCGAAGATTCGACATATCCCCCTATCGTATGATTGTCTCCTATCCCAAAATGAATCGTACCTAAAACCCCTTCATCTTCCAACATACTTCCACAAAGTTTGCACTTGGGATTTAATCCTACCCCAAATTCTCCAATATTATAGGCTTCTTTTTCCCCAGCCTTTTGGAGAATGTCGTTAAATAATTTTGCTTCTTCAGAGCCTTCAATCTTTTCGACAAAACCTTTCTCTACTGTTAAAGTAACTTCTTTTTTCAGTGGGCCAATTCCAGGTAAGACAATGCTTCCATCTATGATAATTTTACCATTAGCAGTTCCCTCTAATGGAGCAATACAAACCTCAATATCGGGCGGCGAATTCACCATTCCGGGCTTATCAGATATTCCCGACTCTACAATGGCTTCTCTCCCGGCAATAGAAAATTGAATATCCGTTCCTTTTTTTGTCTTCACCTGAACCAATGAACCGGTTGATAATATTCGTCCAATCTTCTCTGCTTTTTCTCTTTGTCGATGAAAATTGACAAAGAGACCGCCTTTTCGTAACATTTCCATGGAAAATTCAGGAAGATTTACCCAGCGAACACCATTTTTACAAGCCTCTATTCTTGCATTCGTATGAAAGAGAGAAAATGAAGTTGCTGCAAAAACAACATCAGCTGCCTTAAGAGCTGCCTTATAAGGGGCAGGAGGTTCCTCCCCATGACTTTTTCGCGGAACCATATTTAGAATAATTGGTTCAATTCCCCGCTCGATGCATGCATCGGCAATGACATTGGCAATTTTAATTTTTTCTTGGTCAGATGCAATAACCACTTTTTCTCCAACCTTTGCCACGCCGCACGTATCAATAAGTATACCTGCACCCACCATCTCTTCTAATATATTCATTGATCCGAAATCTCCTACATTATTCATATTCATAAATGATCAATTATAGTTTGTAATGATTTGACATTGGCCAAATTATTAACTGATGAAGCAATTATTCGTGTAAAACCTACATATTTTTCAGCAGATAAGAATACATTTCCGGTCTTCTATCCCTGAACACCGGTTGTTGTAAGCGTTCTTCTAGTAAGACTTCTTCCTTTAAAGTTGCCGTAATCACTGTTTCCTCGTCACCGGCCTTCGCCAAAAAATTACCTACAGGATCTGAAATAACACTATGACCAAAGAAATCTACTTTCCCTTCAATTCCAATCCGGTTGCAAGAAACAACAAACATTCTATTCTCTGCAGCTCTGGTTGCCGTAATATGTTCCAATAATTCCGGCGGATTTGAAAATGACGGCATATTCCAAATCATACAGAGTATTTCGGCTCCTTTTAAAGCTAATGTTCTGGTAAATTCGGGAAATTGGCCGTCATAACAGATAGATATGGCAATATTTCCGATATCCGTTTTAAAAGTCTCGCAATTTGTACCGCTAATAAAATAATGCTTCTCCTCTCCCGGAATATGCATTTTGTGCTGTACTCCTACAATTTCTCCTTTTGGATCGATGAGAACGGCTGAGTTATAAAGGGTTCCGGGAATTTCCGGATGCAGCTCCGCTAAACCTACCACCAGATATACTCCGAATTTTTTAGCTTGTTTTCCTAATTCTTCGGTCAATTGCCCCGGGATTTTATCCGCCATTTTAGTAAACTTTCTGCCAAAAACCTTGTCTCTTTCCTTAATATAGCCTGCATTGGACAATTCAGGAAATACAATAAGATCAGCATTTTCTTCAGTCTTAATTTTTGCAATAGCATTTTTCATATAATTAATATTGCCTTCGACATCTAACCATTTAGTCGGCATTTGAACCGCTGAAACGATAACCTTTTCTTTCATAATTCCCTCCTATAATGAATAAAATTTGAATTTAGCAATATATTTTTTATTAAATTTTCTCTATATCATTGATTTTTCTATGCTCTAGCGATAAACGTCTCTTTCCGATAAATTTATTTCTTACTCATAAAAATACAATTAATAATTCACCTCATTGTAAACTTATTTAGTTTTTTTAAAAGAATTTGAATGATATCGTAATACTTTTCCTGCAAGTTTACCGCTATGACTTGAATCTTTAATCACTATTTCACCATTGACGATAACATAATGAATTCCATCGGGATACTGATGAGGATGATCAAAAGTTGATTTATCAATAATTGTTTCAGGATTAAAAATAACAATATCGGCGTACATTCCTTCTTTGATTAATCCGCGATCTTCGATGCCTAAAAATTTAGCCGGTAGGTAGGTCATCTTTCTGATCGCTTCTTTCCAGGTAAATAACCTTCTCTGTCTTACAAATCGACCTAAAATTCTAGGGAAAGAACCATAACTTCGAGGATGAGGGACACCTTTCCCTAGAGCTCCATAATTAGCAAGGGCATAGCCGTCTGAGCCAAACATTGTATTAGGATGTCTTATGACCATTTGAAAATAACGATCATCAATATCAATTAAATCAGGGATAACAACCGGTAAATCCCCTTCCTCTTCAATTAGGAGATCAAAAAGAAATTCTATAGGATCTTGATTGTTCGGTTTTGCCTCAGCAATTGATTTTCCAACTAAATTTGCATTTTTCTCAGTCGTTGTATTGCAAATGAGGATTTTATTCCAACAGGTTTTCCATCCTAATTCCCGGGCATAACTTTGATAGCCGGGAATCAGCTCGGGTTCAACCATCTGACATTTAATCTTTTTTCTCAGTTCACGGTCTTTTAACCTCTCTACTAATTTTTCTGATCCTCCCTCATGAACCCAATAAGGGAGAAACATTGCCAATCCACCCTGTCCAGCTAAATAGGGGTACATATCCATGGTAATATTCATTCCCTGACTAATCGCATCATCAATCATTGCAAGGGTTAATTCAACTTTTGCAGCATTGGCATCTCCCATCCCTTTATGGTGAAGGATATGTAGGGGGACATCCGCTTTTTTGGCAATATCAATAGCCTCAATGATAGCGCTTAATAACCTGTCTCCCTGACCGCGAATATGGGTATGATAGACTCCTTTCCTTTGTGCAACAACCTTACACAATGCTATAATTTCCTCTGTTCCGGAACTTGAGCCGGGTGGCATAATTAAGCCGGTACTAAAACCCCAAACACCCGCATCAAAAGCTTCCTGCGTAAGCCCTTTCATTTTTTTAAGTTCTCCAGGTGAAGGATGACCGTTTTTATATCCCATCACTGCACCACGAATGTTATTATGCCCGACCAGGGGAACAACATTGACACTACTTCCTTTTTTTTCAAGATGGGATAAATAACCCGACATTGTAGTCCAATTAGTTTCTATGTTATCCGAAAGAATAGATTTTGTTGGTTGATATTTCCCGCCAAGGGGCGCTGCAGACAATCCACAGTTGCCAATAACTTCAGTCGTTACACCCTGTCGAATTTTGCTCTCTGCTTTGGGATTGATTAACAAATATGTATCTGAATGACTATGAATATCAATAAAACCAGGAGATACGATATAATCTTGTGCATTGATCACTTCCCGGGATTCTGATTCATTAAGATAACCTATTTCAATGATACGATCACCTTTGATGCCTATATCCATTCGTTCCCATGGTTTATAGAGATCAGAACGATCCAGAACATTAATAACTTTTCCGTTTTTTATTAGAAGATCATATTTCAAATGAATTTCTCCTTTCAGTCTTATTAAAGACTTTCAAATATCAAATTAGTATAATCTAAATATAATTATTTATTCTATAAATATTTCTAATAAGAATGATGTTTAAATTATTTCTTATAAGAAAATTAACGTTCCACGAAAATCGCTAAGTCCGGACAGATCAATTCACAAATTTTGCATTTTATACATTGATCCTTGTGGGCAATCTTTGGAATGATAAATCCTTTATCATTCACTTCTTCTCCTACTTCAAAGACCTTTTTTGGACAAAAATGGATACAAAGCTGACAGCCTTTACATATTTCTCCATCAACAAATATTGCCATATTATTTACCCTCTATCTGTTTAATTAGATTGACTATTTCAATCGAATCATTGGCTACCTTTACACCTACTTTTTTTAGTGCGTTGACTTTTGATTCTGCAGTACCTAAATTTCCTTCAATAATTGCACCGGCATGTCCTAATGATTTCCCTTCAGGCGCAGACTTTCCCACAATTAAAGAAACCACCGGTTTACGGATATGGTCTCGAATAAATTTTGCGGCTTCTTCTTCCATCGTTCCACCAATCTCGCCTAACAATACAATAATATTAGTTTCAGGATCGTTTTCAAACATTGAAAGAAGGTCAGTCTGTTTTAACCCCCAGAAAGGACCACCTCCAATAGCAACAACAGTTGATTGCCCGATACCGTATTCTGATAAAGTTTTTCCGATCTCATAAGAGAGGGCGCCACTTTTAGACACTATACCAACATGTCCCGGCTGATACATCTGAGGAGGATGTGCCCCTAATTTCGACTGGCCTGGTGAAATGACCCCCGCTGAACCGGGACCTAATATCATGGTTCCCTTTAAATTTGCATATTGCAATATTTCAGCAACATCATGGTCAGGAATACCTTCTGCCGTAATCACGAAAAAATCAATGCCATTTTCAATCACTTCCATACAGGAGTCCTTGGCAAATGGTGGGGGAACAAAACTAATCGCGGCATCGATTTGATGATTTTCAAGCGCCTCACTGATAAAATCATACACTGGTATTCCATCGACTTCCAAACCACCTTTTCCGGGTGTTACTCCGGCAACAATTTTTGTGCCATAATCTTTCATTATTTTTGATTGCAGGCGTCCTGATTTACCTGTAATTCCTAAAACAAGGATCTTGGTATCTTTATTAATTAAAACTGTCATTTAATCTTCCATTGCCTTTCTTACTGCTTTTTTAACCGCAGAATGTAAATTATCATCAATTGAAATACGGGCATCATCCATTAATTTTTTACCTTTTATTTCCTTTGTGCCACACATTCTGATAAAAAGAGGAGCTCCGTCAGGCATCTCCTTGCGAAATCTGACAATCCCTTCCGCCATTTCATCCATCCGGTTAAATCCACCAATTAAAACCACCAATATACTTTTTACAGTGTTATCCTGATGGACTTTCCTCAGCGCTTTATAAACGATTTCCGGACTGGTAATACCCCCTAACTCACAGAAATTTGCTACTTTCCCCCCATACTGACTTAATAAATCTAAGGTTAGAAGACCGGTTCCAGCGCCATCTGAAACCAAAGCAATATTTCCGGAAAGAGGAACGTAGGTAATTGTATCGCTATTTGTATATTTATCTACCGGATCTTCCTGATTGATGGAATGTTTCTCTTCTTGTAATTTCTGAAATAAGGATTGATGGCGAAAATAAGCATGATCATCGAGTTCAATTTTTGAATCAATAGCAATCAATCCACCCGGTGTGATTGCCAGTGGATTAATTTCCACTAAAGTAGCATCATATTCATTAAAAATTCTATACATGGCATGGATTATTTTCTTTAAAAACGACTTGTTTTCGATTTTTAGCTTTTTAGCAAGAAATCGAATTTGAAAATCAGAAATTCCCATCAAAGATTGATATTCTATAAAATAGATCTGTTTTTTGTCTTTCTGTGCAATTTTTTCAATATCCATACCACCTGTTATGCCTGCAATCAACAAGGGGGTTGATTTACTTCTGTTAAAAGTGATAGACAAATATAATTCTCTTAAAATTTCTATTTCATCTAATGCTAAAATTGCTTTCACTTTCTCATCTTTTATTTTGAGATGGAATAATTCATCGGCAAGCCGATTGATTTCTTGTTGACCGTCCCATATTTTTACTCCTCCTGCTTTTCCTCTGCCTCCTACTAAGACCTGTGATTTTAAGACTAAGGGTGGCTTTAAATGACTCAGGCTTTCACCTGGGAAAAACAGTTCTCCGGATTGTATAGGAATACCATACTCCTTAAAAATTTTTTTACCCTGAAATTCATAAAGTCTCATCTACCATCCTCCATTGTGACATTTAAGCTATCTGCAAAATTTACTCCGGCATTAAATGCTTTTAAGTTAATATCAATGAATTTTTGCTTAACGGTACTCTTAATCACTTCTCTAAAATCATCCGGACTCACCCATTTAAAAAATTTTTGTAAAAATCCTAAAATAACCATATTGGCAGCAATTCTATTTCCGCTTTTTATGGCCATTTCAGTAGCAGGCACCTTGTATATATCTGCTTCAACAGATGGAATCTTGGTGACAAGCTTAGGATCAATGATTAAAGTTCCGTTCTTTTTTAATGTACCTAAATATTTGTCCAATGCACTTTGGAACAAAGAGATAAAAATATCTTTATACTCAGTTGTCGGCGAATTAATCGGTCCATCTGAAATAATTAATTCTGATTGACATTCTCCTCCCCTTGCTTCTGAGCCATAAGATTGTGTCTGTACCACATACAAATTTCCCTTCCTGACCATGGTTGTACCCAAGATAACCGCAGCTAGAATAATGCCCTGACCTCCAAAACCACCAATTCTGATACTTAAAGGTTTCACTGATCTTCCTCCTTATATAGACTGGTTCCCTGAAAGACAGGTTCTTTTTTATTTATAAATTCACCCAGTATGAATTTATCCCCTAAATCATTCTGGCTTAACTTATCAGCTTTTGCTTTTGTTATTGATTTTTTCTCAATCCATTCTATTACTTTCTTCGGATTGCCAGTTTTTAAGGCATAACGGCCAAAATTGGTAGGACATTGTGATAAAATTTCAACCAGAGAAAATCCTTTATGCTGCAGAGCTTTTTTGATACTTTTTACACATTGAAAAGGTTTGGATGTGCTCCATCGGGCAACATACGTCGCCCCCGCACAAACAGCAAGCTTACAACTATCAAAAGGTTTTTCCTTGCTCCCAAATGGTGTAGTCATCGTAATAGAATCCAAAAGAGTGGTTGGGGCAACTTGCCCTCCCGTCATCGCAAAGTTAAAATTATTAACCAAAATAACAGTAACATCAAGATTGCGTCTTGCTGCATGTAAAAAATGATTGCCTCCAATAGACAATAAGTCTCCGTCTCCGGCAAAGATAACTACTTTTAAATCCGGTTGGTAGGTTTTAATTCCTGTTGCCCAAGCTAAAGTTCTCCCATGGACACCGTGAAAAGAATCAGTGTTTAAATATACCGGTATCCTTGCAGTACAACCAACTCCTCCGATAGTAATTATTTTTTTAAAATCTAATTTTAAATCATCCACTGACTTTAGAAAATAATTAAGAATCTGACCACAACCACAACCGGGACAAAAAAAATGGGGTAATTTTCCATTTCTAATATATTTTCTCAGCGGATTCTTTTTGAGATGCAACATTTATTACAAAGCCTCCTTGATTGCAGAGAATATTTCATCTTTTGTGTGAATAATCCCCATATTTTTAGTAATACTGGTTACAGGACAGAAAGGTAAACATAATCTTTCAATTTCATTTACATATTTGCCAAGATTCATTTCCACAACAAATATTCTACCAACATTTCTGGCAATTTCTTTTATAAGATCTTCATGTACCGGCCAAATAGTTATCAGTTTCAATAAACCAATTTTTTTACCCTCATTTCTGGCCATTTGCACTGCATCAAGCGCAGGTCGAACTTCGCTACCATAGGCAATAATGACTGATTCAGCATCTTCCAGGAAATAGCCTTCAGTTTTACAAATCCTATTTCTGTTTTCTCTGATCTTACCGGTTATTCTTTGATATAATTTTTTATATCCTTTATCATTCCAATCTATAGTTCCGTCTTCATTATGGTAATTTAAGGTATACAAAATATGATAACCTTTTCCTATAGGAGCAAAATCCGGAGGACAATTTTTCTTTGCTTGGAAAGGCAGGTATAATTCAGGAGACAAAGAAGTATATTTTCTTTTTTGGTTTAAAATATTTTCTTCTTTCGGTATTTCTACTCTTTCCCTCATTAGAGCAAGTGTGGTTTCAGACATAACAATAACCGGATTTCGAAATTCCTCGGCTAGATTAAAAGCCAATATAGTATACTCAAATAATTCCTGGGCAGTTGAAGGTGCTAATACGATACTCTCGTAATCTCCGCTTGCCCCCCAACGCATCTGCATGACATCAGCCTGGGTGGCAAAGTTTTCTCCTCTACATCTTTGCACGTTTACAATTACACAAGGAGCTTCAACTGCGGAAGCATATCCAATACCTTCCTGCATGTAGTTAAAGCCAGCACTAGCTGTGGCAGTCATTGCTTTGGCTCCTGCAAGTGAGGCACTTACAACTGAGTAAATTGAAAATAGTTCATCTTCTCCCTGAACAAAAACGCCGCCAACTTCCGGTAAACGTTTTGACATTAATTCAGAAATCTCATTTGCAGGGGTAATGGGGTATCCGGCAAAATAATCACATCCCGCTGTCAATGCCCCTTCTACCACTGCATAATTACCAAGCATAAAGTGAATGCCACTATTGATCCGTTTACTTTTTTGCTTTAAATTTCTATCCATTTTTTATAACAACCTTCTCTTTATTATTAACTTCATTTTTAATAACTATTTCAATTTCCTTTTTTCATCCTCTTCAATGCTGCATAAAATGCTATTGATATGTTCCTGACTCAGGCTATTCGCCTTTTCCGAACTTCTCTCTTGTATGCATAGAGCAATTCCTAAATGTTCATTAAGTGATTTTTCCATTCTGTCTGGAATTTTCAGGGTACGAAGCCTAAATCTGTTACTATGGCCTATAAGGTTATTATAGATTTCTTTTAATTTTTTGTTACCGGCAATATTTAAAAGAAAATCATGAAATTCAATGTCCAGATCATTGTAAGCAAGTCTATCATCATCTTTCACGCAAATTTTCATCTTATTGATTATCTCAAACAAGTTACTAATTTCTTCATCTAAAATATTTTTAGTTGCTAATTTACTAATAAGACCATCTAAAAAAGCTCTTATTTGCAAAATTTCTTGAAAATCATCGATATTAATCTCTTCTACAATAATTCCCCTATTGGGAATTATTTTTACTAAGCCTTCACTGGCTAATTTATTTAATGCTTCTCTAATTGGTGTGTTGCTTATTCCTAAGGATTTGGCAATTTCAGTTAATATTAACTTTGAATTTGGAGGTAGATCTCCCCGGACAATTGCTCTCTTTAAAATACGATAGGCTTTCTGATTTAGTAATTCATAATTTTCAAGTTTTAATTTAGTAAACATTATTGCCTCCTTACCAAAATAAAATTTTGTTAATATGTATTTTATATGATATATTATACATTGTTGACATATTAATTGAATTATACCTATATTGTCAATATTTTGTCAAGATTAAATAAAAGTTTTTTAACAACCTAGACTATTATAAAGACTTACAATTTCATTAGATTTTTACTAAAATACATATGAGGAGGTAAGTAAAAAATGAGTCAAAAAATCATCGGAATTTTGGGAGGATTAGGCCCGGAAGCTACAGTAGATTTATTTTATAAAATTGTAAAGTTAACTCCTGCTGAAAAAGATCAAGATCATTTTAGGATTATTATCGATAATAATCCTAAAATTCCCGATAGAACGGATGCAATTATTAGTAATGGCAAAAACCCTCTTTCTGAATTAGTTGCAACGGCACAAAATCTTGAAAAAGCCGGTGCTGATTTTATTATTATTCCTTGTAATACTGCCCACTATTTTATCTCTAACATTAAAGAAAATATAAACATACCTATTTTAAACATGATAGAAGAAACTGCGATTTACGTGAAAACTATTTTCCCTTCTTTTAAAAAAGTATGTTTGTTTGCCACAAAAGGCACTTACAAAACAAAGTTATATGAAACTTTTTTTAATCCAAGAAATATTGAAATATTAGTACCGGAACTGTCTGATCAAGATAAAATTATGAAGGTAATCTACCAAGTTAAATCAGGTATTATGCCAGAAAAAACAAAAAGAGAAATGATCGATATTTCTGAAGAATATAGTAAAAAAGGTTCGCAGGCTATTATTGCAGGGTGTACAGAAATTCCTTTAGCCTTGAAAGATGAGGATGTTGACGTGCCTGTCATTGATCCTACTTACATACTGGCAAAGAGAGCCATAGAAGAAGTGGAAAATAATAATAGTTGATATATAAACAATCAACCTATTGGATAATAAGCGAGGGAAACAGTGAAAAAAAATATAACATATTTCGAAAAATATGGAGCGGTAAATACCGATAAAGTACTTAACTTAGCAAAGGAAAGATTTCTGGATTTAAATCTAAAGCACGTAGTGTTGGCTTCTTCTTTTGGAGATACTGCAGTTAAAGCATTGAAATATTTTTCCAGTAATGAATTATGTGTTGTGAGCTCGAGATACGGTTATAGAAACCCGGGAATGCATTCCTTAAACGAAGATAATTTAGATATTCTAAAAAAATCGGGTGTAAAAATTGTTTTTCAAACCCATGTTTTTTCAGGGATAGATATTGCCATAAGTAATCTTTACGGTGGAATAAGCTTTGCCCAACATACTTCAAATATTCTTAAAATGATAGGGCATGGATTTAAAGTATGTGTAGAAATCGCAATAATGGCAGCTGATTCAGGATGTATTCCAGTCAATCAAGAAATAATTTCAATCGGAGGAAATGTGAGGGGTGCAGATACTGCTCTAGTCGTATTACCTGTTCACAGTAACCGTTTATTAGATATGCAGATTAAAGAAATTGTCTGCATGCCTAGAGTAAGACGGGCTATAAGTTAAGAATATGGGGGTAAATTTCTGAAAAAAAATTTCTTTTTTTTATTTTACCTATAAACTTCTAAAAATAGTTGTTGAGAGATCATCGATAAATGTTTTTATGCTTGAAATTTTTTTGCTTATTTTTTCTGAATACAGAAAATAAAATTAGCAACATACCATGAAATTTAATTAACTCATTGTTTCCGTTATGCTTTTATTCATTTTTTTCAACTAATTTTATTAGTCATGAGCAATTTTTGCCATTAAAATGATAACTGTGATTTAGATTTTTAGAATTTTTTATCTCCTCCTAAAAATCCTCCCAGGATATCACCGCCGATACCGGCAATTCCCTTCTGTTCTCCGCGTCTTCTAAAACGGGCTGCTGCCGAAATTCGGTCAGCTAAACGAGAAAAAGGAAGGCTCTGCAAATAAACAAGTCCAGGGCCGGTCATTTTTGCTAAAAATAAACCTTCGCCGCCGAAAAGTGCGTTTTTAAACCCACCAACGAATTGGATATCATATCCAACGCTCGGATTGAAAGCTACCAGGCATCCTGTATCAACTCGAAATGTTTCTCGGTCTTTCAGTTCTCTCTTAATAATCGTACCACCGGCATGCACAAAAGCCAATCCGTCTCCCTCCAATCTTTGCAGAATAAAACCTTCGCCGCCGAAAAGTCCGGCGCCAATTCTTTTTGTAAATGCTACTTCTATTTCAATACCTCTAGCTGCACATAGAAAGGAATCTTTTTGGCATAAAAATCTTCCACCTAGCTTGCCTATTTCTAACGGAATGACTTTCCCCGGATATGGAGCACCAAAAGCAATGTGACCTTTTTCTCTTCCTTGATAAGTAAAAGATGTAATAAAAAAAGATTCACCAGTAATTGCCCGTTTTAATCCCTTGAATAAACCTCCACCTGTAGAAGTATCCATTTCTATCCCTTCATCCATATACATCATTGCTCCTGCCTCAGCCCTTACTCCTTCGCCATAATCCAACTCAATTTCAACAATCTGCATATCATCACCATAAATTTTGTAATTAACCATATCAACCATATTAATATCTCCTTTTCTTTGATAATTTATTTATATCTATTTCGAAACACTATATTTATATTTTAAATCAATATTTCAATTTATATGTCGATAGCTCCTCTTTTTTAAAATATTTAAAATAAACATTCATCCTTGCAATATAGATCATTATATGTGTAGAAAAAAATCAATATTTATCCAAATAATTTATTCTTTAATATCAATTTTCTTAACATAAAGTTCCACTATTTTTGAATATCAAAGGTGACTAAACAAAACTAAAATTAATAGTTAACAGGTTTCTACTTTTAATAGATTTGTGGTACCGGAAATTTTAAAAGGAATACCAGCAGTTACGACTATTTTATCTCCCGATTTAACCAAGCCTGTTTTTAATGCTAACTGTCTTGATCGATTAATCATATCATCCGTACTGGATAGTTCATCTGATTGAAAAGAAAAAACTCCCCAATTTAGGATAAGTTTTTTTACAATTGATTCTTTAGTGCTTACAGCAATGATTGGAACAGGGGGACGGTAACGGGATACCATTCTCGCGGTACTTCCTGAAAAAGTAAAAGTTATAATTGCTTTTGCTTTTATGTTGATGGCAACCTGACAGGTTGCATGACTGATCACATCTGCAATATTCGATGTAACCGAAAGAGATCTTTCATTTAATACCTTTTCATGGTCTATTCCTTTTTCAATCTTTTTAGCAATTTTATTCATTATGCTTACCGCTTCCAACGGATATTCCCCTACCGCCGTTTCTTCCGATAACATAAGAGCATCTGTACCATCAAGAATAGCATTAGCCACATCCGCTACTTCTGCTCGAGAAGGTCTTGGATTATTCATCATTGACATCAGCATTTGTGTTGCCGTAATAACCGGTTTTCCTGCATAGTTACATTTTTTTATGATACTTTTCTGAACCAGGGGAACATCTTCTAGGGGTATTTCTACACCCAAATCACCTCTAGCTATCATTATCCCATCAGAAAATTCAATGATTTCCTTCAAGTTACTTACTGCTTCTTTTTTTTCAATTTTAGCAATCAGGGAAATTTCTTCAGCCTTATTTTTCCTTAGAATTTTCCTTACTTTAATAATATCTTCAGCACTCCTGATAAAAGAAAGACCGATAAAATCAACCTTGTTTTTAATTCCAAAAAGAATATCCTGATAATCTTTATCCGTTAAAGAAGAAATATTCATAGACAAGTTTGGAATATTGATCCCCTTGTGAGAGCTTAGTTTCCCTCCCCTCATGATTCTACAGATAATGTCTGCCACCTTGATTTCTTTCACTTTAAGCTCTAAAGCGCCATCCGATAAAAAGATAGCATCTCCTTTTTTTACTTTTTGGGAAAGGGAAGAAATACTCACGGAGACTGCTTGTTCATCGCCAACAACATTTCGATTGGTTAAAATAAAAGAGGAGCCTTCTTTTAAGAAAACCGATTCTTTTCTGATTTTACCAATCCTGATTTTTGGTCCACCTAAATCTTGAAGAACGGCCACTACTTTACCGGTCTTCAACGATGCTTTCCGAATATTCTCTATTGCTTGTTGGTGCTCTTCGTGCGTGCCATGAGAAAAATTTAATCTGGCAACATTCATGCCCTTTTTAATTAGACCTTTAATCATTTTATAATTTCTACTTGCCGGTCCAATAGTACATACTATCTTGGTCATTCTCTTCATAACATATCTCCCCTATAATGAAGTAATTCCTTGTGTTTTAGCTTTATAGATTATTATTCTATTAATTACTGCAAAATCCTTTTTTTTCATCTTTTTTCAATGGTTTAACGCCTCAAACATTTCATAAAAAATCTAATGGATTTACGCATACTTCGACCTGACAATGAAAATTTTAATGAAACTGTAGATTGAATAACTAACATAAAAATATCCCAAAAGATTACAATAATATAACGAAAAATATTTTATATTTATGGAAGTTTCTTTTCAACTTATTTTGTTTCAGTATAAATAATGTAAAATACTCTAAAAATCTACTAGCGATATTTGGGATATATTGAAATATCAAAAATGGGATAATGCAAGGACGGTATCCGTTTTCCACTGTCGCTTCTTGGCGAACAGATCATTAATTGAAAATCTCGTAACATGCAGAGACAACTAACTCGAATACTTTGACAAAAAAAGACTGATTTTAACGATTGTAAAGTATCTTATTTGTTCTTTGAGATATTCTCAATTTGGAAATTTAAGATAAGAATATTATAGGCTAGTGTGCAAAACATGATGGACTTTGCCATGTTTTTATTTGGATTGTTTTTTATTTGCTTTAAAAATCCTTAAAGACTCTTGCCAAAGATTTTCCGGGAGCTTTTAAATCTAAATCTAAAAAATAACCAAAGGGTGTTTGCCAAACTTGATAACCAGAACTTTCTAATCGCTTTTCTGCATGATTAAATATCTTCTTGGTTATTTCCGGTTCAGCTTTACTCATTGATAAATGAGCGAAGGAATGCAGAACGATTTTCATTGTGTTATTCTTCTTGGCAGCCCATTTTAAATTTTTAATGAGTTTGGTTTCAATTTTATCCAATTTTCCCTCATCTTCTTTTTCAGCTTGAATAAAACCGACCAAAGCATCTTCTACCTTTTTTTCTTCTTCATATATTTCCACCATTTCCAAAGTTTTTTTACTGGTTTTATAAGCAAATTTATCCGAATAAATCATTAATAATTTCATTCTTTTATCTCCCTTTCCCTCTAAATAAGTAACAGGATTTATTTATCCTAAAAATAGGAAAGGGGTAAATTCCCTTTCCTATTTTTAGCATTGAATTTAGAGAAAACAAGACCTTTGCTGATGATTTTTTTTATTAGCTACCTAGCCCTTATGGCCTTACAAGAAACTTCGCTAATCCTTTTCCTGAAAAATTTCTCTAATTTTCATTATTTACTGTTCCCTTATATGCTATTTTCCTCTTTAATTTTTGGTTTAAAGATAAGCTGAGCTAATATCATAATAACGATGGTGGGTAGAATCCAACCTAATCCCTGTTTACCTAAAGGCAACTGGGAAGCAATTTTTGTAATGATATTTGATGTAAGTCCATAGAAAGAAAGCATGTCTCCCAATCCAAAAATCAAAGCGACAACAACACCAATTGTGACGGCATTTTTAATTTTGTCAAACTGGTAATATAGAGCGCTTAGAATTAAGACAACAATTGAAGGATATAATAAGACCAGCCAGGGAACCGTGTATTTTACGATTTTGCTCAATCCTACCAAACCCAAAGTAAATCCAATAATAGTAGCCAGTGTTACAGTCAATCGATAATTCATTTTATTATTGGTCATCTCCAAAAACATATCTCCTGCCATTGAAATGATGGCCGCAGCAGTCGTTAAACAACTAAAGGCCATAATAATTGCAAAACTGACCAAACCAATCTGTCCCAAAAGTCCTTGGGCAATATTCGTCGAAAGGACCCCTATGGAAGCTTCTGGAAAAGATGCACCCGAGGAAGCGCCTAAATACACCAGAACGGTGGAAGTGATTCCTAAAAGT
>Ga0272442_10005879_pt1 | contig 16295 bp, 12 predicted proteins | sample SSMForm2O_FD_200262 | JGI IMG/M metagenome (GOLD analysis project Ga0272442, IMG submission 200262) | Marine sediment archaeal communities from Little Sippewissett salt marsh, Falmouth, MA, United States - SSM-Form-2O | ecosystem: Environmental > Aquatic > Marine > Wetlands > Sediment ...
TCAACGAACAGCGCACCATCCGCCTGCACGCCCTACCCAAAAACGAGCGCTTCCTGGATCTCATCATCCAGCTGACGCCGGCCGCAAGCCCAGTCAACTTCGCCAAGACCCCCTTTGGATTCCTCGGCGTCCGTGTGGCCAAGACCATGAGCGTCCACGACGGCGGCGGGACCATCCGCAACAGCGAAGGCGGCGTCAACGAAGAGCAGGTCCTGTGGAAACGCGCACGGTGGATCGACTACGCCGGCCGCGTCACCCCGCACGACGTCAACGGCCTCGCCCTGTTTGACCATCCCCAGAATCCGCGTTTCCCCACCTACTTCCACGTCCGCAACGACGGCTGGGTCGGCGCCTCGTTCTGCTACGACGAGCCCTATCAACTCAACGCGGGCGAGACACTCACCCTCCGCTACCGCCTCTACGCCCACGCCGCCGCCGCCAATCCCGACACCATCGATCAACAATGGCAGCGCTTCGCCCGGCAGGACAAGTGAGCGTGAGGTGCGGCCGGAACGCCGTTCGGCCGGCCACAACCGCAATGCGCCTGCTTCGCCCCGTGAACCGGCACCCTCGCGAAAATGGGACTCGCCTACTCGAAGCCCAGCTCGAAGTGGAAAACGTCGCCCTTCATTTGGCTGGCCACGGTGCAGCCGCTCTTGTGAAACACGCTCTGCATAGGCCGGTTCTCTCGTAGCACCTCGGCGGTGAATCCCGCGATCCCGTTGCGCTTGGCAACGGTGATGAGATGCTTGAGCAAGAACGTCCCCACCCCCCGGCCCTGCCACGCATCGTCCACTATGAACGCCACCTCCGCGCGGTTGGTGGCCGGATCAAGGTAGTACCGGCCGACCGCGATGATGTCCTCGCCGTAGGCCTCAGGGACCGTGCCCACGATGGCGACTTCGTTGCGATGGTCGATGTAGACGAAGTCGCGCAGTTGCTCGCGCGACAGCCACTTGATCCGGCTCATGAAGCGCGTGTACAGCGTCTCGGCCGACACGCCGTAGAAGAGGTCGCGAATGCGCGGCTCGTCCGTCGGGTGGATAGGCCGAAACGACACCAGCGTGCCGTCGTCCAGCAGGAACGAGGTCTGCACTTCCTGCGAGCCCACAGCGAACGCGTCGATCTTCTCCAGATCCTCGCGTACGTACCTCGCGTTGAGCGCTTCCTTCAAGAGGCCCTTGCGATACTTCGGATGCGCGATGCTGATCAGGGCCAAGGCGCGCTCCTGCACGCTCTTCCCGTGCAGATAGGCCACCCCGTATTCCGTGACGACGTAGTGAACGTCCCCGCGCGTGGTGACCACCCCCGCGCCCGGCGTCAGGTAGGGCACGATGCGAGACACCGCGTCGTTGCGTGCCGTCGACGGCAGCGCAATGATGGCCTTGCCACCGTCGGAGCGGGCCGCGCCCCGGTTGAAGTCCACTTGGCCGCCGATGCCGGAGTAAAACTTGGTTCCCAGCGAGTCCGCGCATACCTGGCCGGTCAGGTCGACCTCGAGCGCCACGTTCACCGCCACCATCTTGTTCTGTTGCCCGATTATGAACGGGTCGTTGACGTACTCGGTCGGATGGAACGCGAACGCCGGATTGTCGTCGATACAGTCGTAGAGTCGCTGTGAGCCCATCACGAAACTGGCCACGACTTTCCCCTGGTCAAGCGTCTTCAGCGAGCCGTCGACCACCCCTGCCTCGACCAGGTCGACCATGGCGTCCGTGAACATCTCGGTGTGAATGCCCAGGTGCTTCTTCCCCCTCAGGCTCATCAGCACGGCGTGAGGCACCCGGCCGATGCCCAGCTCGAGGGTCGACCCATCCTCGACCAACGCCGCGACGTATTGCCCGATGCGCTCGGTCACCTCGGTCGTCTGCGCCCACTTCACCTCGATCAGAGGCTGGTCCACCGGCACGAGATAATCAATGTCATACACGTGGATGAAACTGTCGCCGAGGGTCCGCGGCATGCGCGGATTGACTTCCGCAATCACGAGCTTGGCGTTGGCCGCGGCGCTCTTCACGATATCCACGGAGATGCCCAAGCTGCACCGCCCTTGCCCATCCGGCGGACTGACCTGGACCAGCGCCGCGTCCAGCGGCAGTTGCCCCGATGTGAACAGCCGCGGGATGTCCGACAACAAGATCGGCGTGTAGTCGCCCACGCCTTCCTGGATCGCGTCGCGCACGTTCTCCGCGATGAAGAAACTGTTGACCTGGAAGTGCTGCGCCAGGTCTCTGTCGGCGTACGGAGCCCCGCCGAGCGTCAACAAGTGAACGATCTGTACGTCCGCCAGTTCCCCGGACCGTGCGGTCAGGGCCGGCACCAACTCTTGAGGCTGCGCACAGCCCGTGCCAATGAACACCGTGTTGCCTGGACGAATCTGCTTGGCCGCTTGCTCGGCCGTCACGATCTGCTCGTGGTACTTCGCCTGCCAGCCCACGTCGTAGCTCACCGTCTTCGTCTCACTCATGCGTCGCCCACTCCTGAAAGCATCATCCGCGCATCGGCCACCACGGCCCCGGCGCCCACCGCCCCCACCAGAAACGGATTGATGTCTAGTTCCACGATCTGGGGAAAGTCCGTGACCAGTTGGCTGATCCGCTGCAGCCCGTTCGCGATCGCCGATATGTCTACGCCCGATTGCCCCCGAGCCCCTTTGAGCAGCGCGTACGACTTCGTGGCCTTCAGCATCTGCATCGCCTCCTCCGCCGTCACGGGGGCCAGGTAGAAGGTCACGTCCTTCATCACCTCCACGAAGATGCCCCCCAGCCCGAACATCAGCATGGGACCAAACTGCGGGTCGCGCGACATCCCAATGATGATCTCGCGCCCCTTCTCGGCCATCTTCTCAATATACACCCCGTTGATTTGCGCCTCGGGAAACTGCCGCCCGAGACGCAGCATCATCAGGTCGAAGGCGTCGGACAACTGGCTAGGGCTCGCCAGGTTCAGCTTCACACCCCCCGCGTCCGACTTGTGCAGAATATCGGGCGACGAGATCTTCATCGCCACCGGATACCCCGCGTGTTCGGCCACCGATACGGCCTCATCCAGCGTCGTGGCCAGGCCGCCCTGCGGCACGTCGAAATCATACGCCCGCAGAATCTCCTTGGCGTCCACCTCGCCCACCTCCGATCGCCCGACCCGCTCCAGCCGAGCCAGCACGCGCTCCACCCGGCGCCGGTTCACCGGAAAACGCTTGACCATCCGCGCCGGGCGCTTGCGCCACGCCGAGTAGTCGCACATGGCCCGCAACGCGCACACGGCCCGTTCCGGCGACGGGTAGTTCGGAATGCCCAATCTCATCAGTTCCGCACGGGCCGCCGCCACGTCGTGCCCCCCCATGAAGGCCGCAAGCACCGGCTTGTCCGCCTTCAGACATCGCGCGATCGCCTGCGCCGTGCCCACGGCGTCCGTCATGGCCTGCGGCGTCAGCAGCACCACCACCGCATCCATCGAATCGTCTTCCTGCACCGCCTCGAGCGCCGCCGCGTACTGCTCCGGCGGCGCGTCCCCCAACACGTCGATAGGATTGCCCACGCTTGCCGCCCCCGGCAGTCTCGCCGCCAAGGCGTCGGCGATCTCCGCCTGGAGCGGCTGCACGGTGAGCCCGGAATGCTCGGCCGCGTCGGCGGCCATGATTCCCGGCCCGCCCGCATTCGTGATGATGGCCACCCGCTGGCCGCGCGGCACCGGCTGCATGGCAAAGGCCATCGCCGAATCGAACAGACTCTCGAAGTCATCCGCACGGATCACGCCCGCCCGCTTGAAAGCGGCCCCATACGCCATGTCCGCGCCCGCCAGGCTGCCCGTGTGCGAAGCCGCGGCCTTCACCCCGGCCGAAGACGTCCCCACCTTGAGGATCACAACCGGCTTGACGTTGGCCGCCGCCTCGGCCGCCTTGAGAAACTCGTCGCCCGAACTGATGCTCTCCAGATACGCCGCGATCACCTTGGTCTGTTTGTCTTGCGCAAGAACCTCGATGAAGTCCGTCTCGTTCAAATCCGCCTTGTTCCCGATGCTGATCAGCTTGGCCAGACCCACCCCCTCGCCAGCGGCCCAGTCCAGGATTGCCGTGCACAGCGCGCCCGATTGCGACACCACCGAGATGCCCCCCTTCGGCGGCATCTGCGTGGCGAACGAAGCATTCAGGTCGTGTTCCGTGTTGATCACGCCCAGGCAGTTCGGCCCCACCATCCGTACGCCCGAAGAGCGGCACACCTGCACGATCTCACGCTCCAACGCCGCGCCTTCTTCGCCCGTCTCCTTGTAGCCGGCCGTGATCACGATCACGGCCTTGGCGTCCTTGCTGATCGAACTCTCGATAGCGGACCGGACGATCTTGCTCGGTACGGCGATGATGCTGAGATCGATGGCGCCATCGTAGTCCCGAAGATCCGCACAGCATGGCAGGCCCATCATGTCCCCCCCGGCCGGATTCACCGGGACAATGGTGCCCTCGAAGCCCGCAGAGACCAAGTTCGCCAGGATTTCGTGGCCTACCTTGCCGGGCGTGCGCGACGCACCGATCACGGCGACCACCTTGGGATGTAGAAGTGATTTCAGCATGCGCGAATACCTGATTGTGCTGCCCAATGATGAAGAACCCAAAGTATAGCATCGAATCCCACGCCACGCAACGATCAAACGCACCAGCCAACGCGCACCCCCGCGCGAGCCAACCGCGCAGCCCCCGCCGCGGTTGTCGGCCTCCGCACGCATGGTGTATCATCGCGCCAGGTTCGTGGCGGTCGACGCAGGCAGGCGGCATGCGTGCGGATCGGAGTGCCCATAGCGCCCTCTGGTCTCGGCCTGACCGGCTCTCGAATCGCTGCGAGACCTCTCAAACCATCGAAGGAACCAATGATGACCGACCCCAGCGGCCAGACGCGCGTGACTCCCCAAACCTTGAAGGGCTTTCAGGACTACTTGCCGGAGGCGATGGCTGCGCGGGATTGGGTGGTCGCCAAGATCAAGGCCGTATTCGAGCGCTACGGTTTCGCCCAGATCGACACCCCCGCCATCGAATACCTCGCGGCACTCATCGGCACCGGCGGCGAGGAAACCAACAAGGAGCTGTTCCGCCTCCAGAGCCCGGAGGACGAGCCCGTGGCCTTGCGCTTCGACCTCACCGTGCCCTACGCCCGTCTGCTGGCCCAATATCGAGATCACTTGCACCTGCCATTCCGCCGCTACCACATCGGACCCGTCTTCCGGGCCGACAAACCGGGGCCCGGGCGCTTCCGCCAGTTCACCCAGTGCGACGTCGACGTGGCCGGGGCGTCATCCGTGGCGGTGGACGCCGAAGTCATCGCCGTCATGTGCGACGTGATGCGGGCCGTCGGACTGCTCAACGAGGCCGGCGGGGCAAACGAGTTCCAGGTCCGCGTGAACGACCGCCGCCTCGTCGACGCCCTGCTCTACGGATCGGGCGTCCGCGACATGGAAACCCACAAGCACATCCTGCGCGTCGTAGACAAGCTCCAGAAGGTCGGCCTTGACGACGTGCGCAAAGAGCTCGGCGACGGGCGCATCGACGATTCGGGCGACCCCATTCGGGGCGTAGGCTTGGACACACCCACCATCGAGGCCATCCTCGCCTTTGTCGCCGTCACCGGCGACACGCGCCAGGCCGTCGTCGACGCGGTCGCGGACGCCCTGCCCGATTCGGACGAGAGCCGCGCGGCCGTCGACGGCATGCGAGAATTGGCGGCCTGCCTGGAGGGTCTGGGCGTCAGTGAGCCCGACGTGATCTTCGACCCGAGCCTGGCGCGCGGCCTGGATTACTACACCGGTCCCGTGTATGAGGCCGTCTTGCCGGGCGCGCCCGAGTGCGGCTCCGTCATGGGCGGGGGCCGCTACGATGGCCTCGTGAGCCGCTTCATGGACGCCGCGGTGCCGGCCACCGGCGCCTCGGTCGGCCTCGAGCGCTTCGTCGAGGCACTCGGGCGTTGTGGCAAGCTCCCCGCGAGACGCACGACCACAAAGGTGATGGTCGTGTCCACCCCCGACGTGCCCGAGGTCGAGTTGCTGCGCGTCGCCGCCGAACTCCGCCAAGCCGCCATCCCCACCGATGTCTACATCGGCGACAAGAAGACCGGCCTAGGCAAACAGCTCTCCCTGGCCAACGCCCGCCATCTGCCCGTCGCCGTCATCGTCGGCGGCAGCGAGCTCGCCGCCGGCACCATTTCCGTAAAGGACCTCGAGGCCGGCATGCAAAAACGCAAGGACATCCAGGACCGAGAGCAATTCCGCAAGGCCGGCACCGTCAGCCAAGTCACCGTCCAGCGAGCCCTGCTCGTCGACGCGGTCCAAGACATGCTCCGGCGCTGACATCGTGCCTCCGGTTCGGAGGCTCCGCCTCCCCCCTGTCCGTCACAACCCCACGGCCGGCGCCGTTGTGTGGCCGCGCCCCGTAAGGTACACTCGTGGGCCATGATCATCGATTGCCACGTCCACATTCGTACCGCCGAACAACCGGAGCTCGACCGGTTGCTCCAGGGCGCCGACCGCGCGGGCGTACAGCGCCTGTGCGTGTCGTCCTTGGGCCGGGCGTGGACCGAGTTCCCCGCCGCCCAGGAACTCGAAGAGGCCGCCGACGATGTGCTCGAGGCCTGCCGGCAACATCCGGACCGGCTCATCGGCGCCGTCTACGCCAGCGCCGACCACGCCGGGACCTCCGTGGCCCTGCTCGACCGCCACGTGGCCAACGGCCCGTTCCGGTTGCTCAAGCTGTGGGTGTCTCAATTCATGGACGACCCGCGCCTGAATCCAGTGGTCGAGCGATGCATCGAACTCGACGTGCCCATCCTCGCCCACACCTGGGTCAAGGCCACCGGTAATATGACCAAAGAGTCCACCTACCACCACGTCGTCAACATGGCCCGGCGCTATCCGGACATGAAGGTCTGGATGGCCCACGTCAGTGGACGCTGGGAAGAGACCGGGCGCGTCATACGCCACTACCCGAATGTATGCGTGGACGTGTCCGGCGGCGAGCCGGAAGACGGCATCGTCGAATGCCTATGCAGAGACATCGGCCCGGAGCGCATCTTCTGGGGATCGGACGCGCCGGGACGCAGCTTCGCCGTCCAGATGACCAAGGTGTTGGCGGCCCAAATCCCCGAGGAACACAAGCAGATGATATTGGGCGGGAACGTCCGGCGGTGGCTCCATGTTTGATTTCAATGTCAAAGCCGGGCACTGGCCCTACCGGCCCGTGCGCCGGCTGGACGCTTACCTCGAGGCGATGGACGAATACGGCATCCAGCACGCCGTGGTGTCCTCGCTGAACGCCGTCCACTACCTCAATCCGCAAAACGGAAACCAGGAGTTGGCCGAGGCGTCCGCGCACCACCGCGACCGGCTGACGCCCTTCGCCGTGCTCCGCCCCAACTTCACCGGATACGTGGACGACCTCGCCCAGTGCGCGGATGACTTGGGCATGAAGGGCCTTGTCCTGTATCCAAACTACCACGAGTACGCCCTGGCGGACCCGGCGCTCGAGACGCTCATGATCGAGGCCGCACGGCGAGCCTGGCCGGTCTGCGTGCAGGCCGGCCTCGAGGACCCCCGCCGGCAGTTCCGTCAGCACAAGGTCGCCGAGGTTCCCGCCGCCGACATCGGGGACTTCGCACGCGCCTATCCGGACGTCCCCGTGGTCGCCCTCGGACTCAAAGTCGGCCAGCCCGAGTCCGCCGGCGAACCGCTGCCCCACAACTTCCTCTTCGACACGTCGAACTACGAGACCCTCGGCGAGATGGAATCCGCGGTCGAGCGATTCGGGGCCGACCGGATCCTACTCGGCTCGAACTTCCCCCTGTTCAATCCCAGCGCCAACGTAGACAAGCTGCGCCAAGCCGCCCTCGCGGAAGCCGACCGCGACGCCATCGCCGGCGGCAACGCCCGGCGGCTCCTTGGCCCTTGAGGATGCGCAACGCGTCCGCGTGACCAGTGCGCGTGACGCGCCTCACCCTGCCGCCGGATTCGCCGGCCCGCAACGGCGCACGGCCACGATAGGCAGGTCCCGCTCCTTGGCCCACGCTTCCCAGGCCGCGGCCGGCCGCCCCTCAAACACGCGCTCGAGTTCGCCGCGCGAGGCGTCCGCAAGGCCAAGGGCCTCCAGCAGGCGCGTGAAGAAGCGCGGCTCGAGCGCGGCCACGGCCACGTAGCCGTCCTCGGCGGCGTAGAGCCCATAGCCCGGCACGCCGCCGCCGAGCAGCGCGCCCGGCGTGGTCAATCCGTGGGCCAGAGGTCGGGCCAACACCGCCGCGGCGTCCGCTATAGGCACTTCCATGTAGCCCCCTTCGCCGTTCTGCGCGAGGGACAACAGCAGGCCGAGGGCCGCGCTCACCGCACGCTCGGCCCCGAGGATATCGGCCGCCAAGGTCAGCGGCATCGCCGGCGGGCGCAACAGCCCGTGACGGGCCATAAACGTCAGGTCATGCCCCGGCGCATCGAGCTCCGGCGGCGGATAGCCCACGATGGCCACCTGGCACAGGCGAGGGAAGCGGGCATGAAGGGTGGCCCAATCCAGAGCCAGCCGCCCGAGGGCCGGGGGCAACTGCGTGGTCAGCAGCAGGTCCGTCGTGTCCAGCATCACCGTGAACCGCTCCCGGTCGATTGCGTTCTTGAGGTCGAGCTGGACGATGGCCTGGCCTTCGGTGAGCGATTGGTACCATTCCGGCGCGCCCATGGCGAGCGCGTCCCCCGCCGGCGGCTCGACCTTCGTCACCGTCGCCCCGAACCCGGCCAGCCGGGCCGCGGCCAGCGGCCCCGGAGCATTCAGGCCCAGATTGACGATGCGCGTGTCAGAGAGCGGTCTGGTCATACTTGGGACCTCTGCAGATCCATGCCCGAACGGACGCAAGTATGTCCCGCCTGCCCTACGTCGCGCAACACCGCGCTGAGATGACGGCTCGCCGGTCGTGCCTTCCCACACAGCCGACAAGTCCGACAGGTCGTAGGGCGCAGCTTGCCGCGGCCTACGACTGCCGCAGGTCGGCCACGGCCGTGGCGAACCCGTCAATCACGTTGTCGACGAGATCGACGTCGCCCGTGTGCTCGCCGAGGCGGATGCCGATGCGGGCGGCGGGGGCGCGAGTTTCGCGCAGGTGGTTGCGCGCGATGGTGTTCGATTCGGTGTAGCCTTGGACGTCGATCGCGACGCCGTCGTCAGGGCCGCTGTCAACGATACGGTTGCCTTCGACGCGGTTGCCGTGGGCCGTGAACCCCTCGCCGCGTTCCGGGCGGAACAGGATGCCGGCTTCGCCGCTCCGGACCACGTCGTTGTCGCGGATGAGGTTCTCGTTGTCGCGGTGCCCGATCGAGATGCCCACGCTGCGGCTGTCGGTGACGGTGTTCTTCTCCGCCAGGCCGTATTTGACGCCCCAACAGAAGAACAGGCCGATCTTGTTCCGCTCGATGGTGTTGTTGCGGATCACAGGCCGCTGGGCGCCGGAGCCGGGATGGAGGCCGAGGTCGGCGTTGTCGTGGCAGTGGCAGTCCTCGACGACCACGTCGTGGCACACCTGCCAGCTCGCGCCGTCGCCGTTGTAGTTGCGGGCCGTGACGCCTCGAAGCACGATGCGGCTGCAGTCCTGGAACCACAACGCGCCAGAGTAATTCCCATTGATGTAGGCGTTGTGCGCCTTGTTCCCGTCCAGCGTGATGTGCTCGACCGCCAGGTCCCTGGCCTCCTCGGCCGTGATCAACGGCGACAGACTCGACACCACCGGCTTCTTCATCGTCCAGTAGTTGACGCGAAGCGCGCGGTCGAGCTTGAACCGGTTGCCGATGCGGGCCACAAGCGTGCGCCGGTGGACTTCCGCGCCCCCGTGGTGCGCATTCGCGGTCTCCAGGCAAATGCCGTCGCCCACCTCGAACCCCCCAGCGTCGGCCAGCGTCACCTCCTGATCGTACCAGTCCGAGTCCGCGGCCAGCGTGGTTTCGATGGACGGCTCTTTGATCAGCACCGAGTCCGCACCGCTTCCCAAGATGCGCACGCCCGAGCGCAGGTACACCGCGTTGCGCAGTCGGTATTCGCCGGGAAGCACATGGACCGTACCGCCGCCGAGGCCCGCAACGTAGTCCACCGCGGCCTGGATGACCTTATGGCCGGCCCCGACGAGGTCGGCGTCTTTGCGGCCGACGGTGATGGTCAGCCGCTGTTCCCAATCCGGTTCCACGGCCGTGTCGCCGGACGTGGCCCGCGGGCGGGTGATCTCGGGCAGGTCGTCCGCCCACGCCGCCGACGCCCAGGCCGCCCCGGCGACCATGCCGCACGTGGCGCGCAACAACTCACGCCTATCGAGCTTGAGACCCTCGTTCTTGTCCATCGTAGCCTCCTTGGCGGTCACGTCCCCAGGAGGACGCGTCATCCCGGCGCTTCGGTCAGGATCCCCAGCTTCCTTGGCAGCCCGGCCGGATCGATGCGCGCCACGGAGACGCCTTGCTCGCGGGCCGTGGCCGCGGCAAGACCGGCGACCTGGCCCGTGGTCATCCATACCGGCTCCATACGCAGCACCGACATGGCGATGTGTGTGCACGACAGCGCCACCGGAACCAGCAGATTGTCGATGTGTTGCGGCAGCATCGCGCCGTAGGGGATCCGGCCGGGCTGTGCCGGGCCTTCCGCCTTGCGCGGATACCACAGCACGCCCTCCATAAAACCGTCGACCGTCCAGCGGCGGTCGTGGCAAGGGTGCACGTCAAACGAGTGTTCGCCCAACGCAATGGGATGCTCGACCGACGGCGTGCGCCCCGTCTTCGGATCCGGCGTGAAGTGGTGCTGCGTGATCACGGCCCGGCCCTCGATGCGGCGGGCCTGGCGCACGTAGATCTGCCACGGCCAGTGGCCGTTGTCCGTGAACTCCCGGTCGTGCAGCCCGAAGCGGCGCGCATTCGACGCCAAGTCGTCGGGGACATGCGCCTCGTGCTGCATGAACCACCACAACCCGGCTGCGTGATCGATGTGAAAGCGCTCGAGTTCCGCCCGCATATGGCGCTCCGCGTCCGGCCACGCCCAGCTCACGCCCGGGCAGTTCACCGACGTCAACTCCTCGATGTTGCCGTTGACCTCGAAGCGTCCGCGCGGCATGCGGCGCGTCGGCAGGATGCGCGACAGCTTGGTGACGCGCCCCGTCTCGAAGTCATGCAGCAGAGGGAGGTAGTCCTGGAGGTGCTGGTCGTAGGTGTCGGGCTTCTCGATGGGCACGCGGTGCTCGGAATCGTCGGTAACAATGCCGCGGGCGCAGTACGCCTGGATCGCGATGCTGGGCTCGCCGGACTGGGCCGTCTCGATCTCCTCGCCCGTGCGCCAATTCATGTAGTGGATGCCGGCAAGGGATTCGCCGAACTCGTCGCGCCCCTCGCGCGCGACGCGATACGGCACGCCGGCCCGAGCCGCAAGGTCGCCTTCATAGCTGGCGTCGATGAAGGTACGCGCCTGGACCTCGATGACCTTGCCTTGCGGTCCGTCCAGCATGACGGAGCGGACCAGTCCGTCTTCGACGCGCGCCTCGGTCAGCCAATGGCCGCGAAGCCACTCGAGCCCGTCTTGGCGTTCCAGAATATCGCGGAAGGCGGCCTCGGCCACGGACGGCTCGTAGAACCACCCGTCGCGGCACAACTCCCACTCGGGGTGGTCGGCCCCCAGCTCCCGCAAGTAGAACGCCTGAATCGCCCCGATGACCTCCTGCACGAAGCCGCCGAACAGGTGACGGCGCACCGCGTCCGTGGTGCACAGTCCGCTGGCCGTCATCCCGCCCGTGTGCGTCTTCGGGCACGCCAGAACCACGCGCTCGCCGCGCCGCGCGGCCTCGACCGCCGCGGCGACGCCGCCCGGCGTCGAGCCGTACACGAAGGTGTCACAAGACAACGATTCGGCTTCGGACTGTGCCATCACACGCTCTCCTGTCTGAGGATGGGTGGCTGCAACCGCCACGAACGCGGCCGTTGAGGATTGGAGGAATTCACGTCGTTTCATGCTATACCAGGAACGCATACCGCACGATGAAGGCGAGGGCGACGGCGTACATGATCGGATGCACTTCGCGGCCGCGGCCCGACACGAGCTTGATGTGCGCAAACGAGACGCAGCCGGCCGCGATGCCCTCGGTGATGCCGTAACCGAAGACCATGATGGCGATGGTCAGGAAGGCCGGCAGGCTCTCGGTGATGTCGTCCCATTTGACCTTGCGTAGGGGCGCCATCATCAGAAACCCGACGAAGACGAGGGCAGGCGCCACGGCTGGATACATGCTGACGTGCAGATCCGTCGGCCCGACGCCCGCAAAGGCCGCGCCTACGTCCTGGCCCGCCAGCCGGATAATGGGCGCCAGCGCGATGGCGACGATGAAGCACAGGCCGGTCACCACGGCGGCAAGGCCGGTGCGGGCGCCAGCGGCCACGCCCGAGGCGCTCTCGATGTAGCTGGTGACGGTCGACGTGCCAAACAGCGCGCCGGCGCACGAGCCCAGCGCGTCGGACAGGAAGGCGCGTCCGGCGCGGGGCAGCGTCCCGTCCTCCTTGAGAAACCCGGCCTGCGAGCTCACGCCGACCAGCGTACCGACCGTGTCGAAGAGGTCGAGGAAGAAGAACAAGGCGATGGCGAGCAGGGCCTTGTCCCAGTGTTCGAGGAGCTCGGACGCGTTGAGTTGGAAGAACGTCGAGAAGTTGAGGTTCACGGGCTCGGCGTTCCACGGGATGACGCCGGTCGCGAGCCCGATGGCGCACGTGGCCAGAATCCCGATGAGGATGCTGCCCTTGATACCGCGGGCGTGTAGTACGGCGATGAGGAACACGCCGAACACCGTCATCAGGGCCGGGCCGGTGTGGAAGCTACCGAGGTGGACCATGGTGGTGGGGCTCGAGGTGATGATGCCGCCCCATTGCAGGCCGATGAAGCCGATAAACAGGCCGATGGCCGGCCCGATGCTGTGGGTCAGGCAAGGCGGAAGCACCTCGAGGACCTTCTCGCGAGTGCGAAAAATGGACAATACAACGAAAAGGAGACCGGCAATCAGCACGATGGTCAGACCCGCCTGCCACGAGAAGCCCATGCCCCGCATGGCCACCGGGCCGCACACGGCGAACGCGAACAGGAAGTTCTCGCCCATACCTGGGGCCAGCGCGAAGGGATACTTGGCCAGCACGCCCATGAGGATGGAGGCCAAACCGGCCGAGAGGCAGGTCGCCAGGAGGACGGATCCGAAGTCCATGCCGGCGAAGGCCAGCACGGTCGGCTGGACGAATACGATGTAACTCATTGTCGCGAAAGTCGTTAATCCGCCTACGACCTCGCGCCGCACACTCGATCCCGATTCCGCAATCCCGAAGTAGCGATTGATGGCGTTCATGGCTGGACCCTCGTTATCCCTCCGCCGGCTGCGTCACTCTACCCATTCCCAAGTCCTCCCCTCGCCTCTGCGCTCGCCCTGAGGCGATTCTACCCATTGCGGTTGTCGGCGTCAATGCGTCCCGTTTCGCCTGCGATTGGTGGCACAATACCACCGTATCGGGTATAATAAAATCAAGTGACCGTGCCAGGCTCAGGATTCCGAAGACCTGCGTAGAAATACGGCGCGTTTCGAGGCATTATCACACACGAGGCAGCAATCATCCTTGGGGAAGAGAGGGCAATGGCAACATCGCTAATCAGGAGGACGCCCGGAACTATAGAGACCTCCTCAAGAATCCGGGCTTGGTGGCTCAACACATTTCAGGGATATCGCGTCAGAGAAGAGAGACTCCTCCCCCGCAAGGGCTCCTTCGGCCGCGTAACCTATCAACACGTCTGGGTTTTGTCCAACGAACCCGGCAAGGCGTAGAAAAGCCACGCGCAGGATGCGTTGAGCTGCCGCCGCACGGTGAGCGAGCCCGCCTACCGTTGCGCCGGGCAAGCGGGAAAGGACGATACCGAGGCCCCTACAGCCCCAGCATGTCGGTGATGTTGCTGAGGAGGGGGACGCGCTTGCCCATGGCCACCGCAATCCCCGCCGCCAACACGACCACGAGGATAATCACGAAGACCGCCGCGAGGAACTCCCGGATCCTGGTCATTTTCATGACGTGCTACATCCCTTTCCCGCCCAACGGCGCGAGTGCCTGCTACGGTTTGACTTCCTCCACCACCTGCATCAGCCGGCGACCGTACTCCACGTAGGAGCCGTATAGCTCCGCCTCGTCCTTGGTGCTTGCGCCGGTATGGATGACGGCGGCCAGATGCGGCTCGATCGAGAGGCCGCCCGCGTAGCCGTTGGCCAGCAGGTCGCCCACGATCTCCTTGACGCACCCATCGCCCTCACCGCAGTACGTGTAGACATCTTCCCCGTCCACCTTCTTGGCGTCCTTGATGTGCACGTAGACGATGTCCTTGGACACCGTCTGGTAGTAATCCCACGAGTCCTGGCCGTAGGTCACCGGATTGCCCGTGTCGAACACGACCTTCAGCGCCGGGCTGTCGACCTCGCCCAAAAGGATGTTGCTGTGCTCGGCGGACTGGCCGCCCCAGCCGCTGCAATTCTCGTGCGCCAGGATGATGCCCGCGTCCTCCGCCATCCGAGCCCAAACCTTCAGCCGCTTGACCGCCTCGTCCCGCCACGCGCTGTCCGAAAGTGGATTGTCCTTGTCGTTTGGGTAGCTCATGACGCGGATAAACCGCGTGCCGAATCTGTGCATGCGCGGAATGGCCCGCGTCAGGTCGTCGACGTCGATCTGAGGATCGCACGTGATCGGCCGCGCCCAGTTCGCCAGGGCGCTGCCGAAGCACGACACGCCCATGCCCGCGGCAGTCACCTTCTCGTACACCTCGTCGAACTTCGCGTCCGACACCGCGGTCAGGTTCTCGCCATCGACCAGACGAAGCTCCAAGTGCGTCCAACCGAGTTCCTGGTGGGCTTTGATCTGGACGTCAATAGCCTGACCGGCCTCATCGGAAATCCCTGTAAAAAACACGATCTGTCCTCCTCTCCGTGCCGCGCGGACGCCCGTTGCTAGTGACGAACCAGGGCCTGCTCCACGCGGTCGCGTTTCTCCGTGCCCACAAGCGCCTCGATCAGGATCAGGGCAAAGTCCATGGCCGTACCCGGACCCCGCGACGTGATCACCGCGCCGTCGCGCACTACGGCCTCGCCCGTGCACGTTACATCGGGCACATCATCGAGGCACCCCGGATAGCAGGTGGCGCGCTTGCCCGCCAGCACGCCCGCCTTGGCCAGCACCGTGGGCGCGGCGCAGATCGCGCACGTGTATTTGCCGACCGCCGCCATGCGCTGCAACAGGTCGATGACTCGCGCGTCGGCCGCCAGATGCTCGGCGCCTGGCAGGCCCCCCGGAAGCACGACCATGTCGTATTCAGCTCCCAGGGCCTCATCAAGAGCGCAGTCCGGCACCAGGGTGACGCCCCGGCTGGCCGTGACCGCCTGTTCGTCCAGGCCGGCCGTCACCACGTTGATCTCAGCGCGGCGCAGCAGGTCGACACACGTTACCGCCTCCAACTCCTCGCAGCCCTCAGCCAGCAAGACCAACACACTCGCGTCCATGGCCCCTCGTCCTCTGAAACCTCGCTTCCGGCGGCCAGTCTAGCCAGACGGCCCAGCCGAGTCAACCACACCACAACCCAAACGCCCGCGTCTCTGCAAACCCCCTGCGCCGGCACATGCTGCGCGCGTCTCTTCGATGCCCTAGGCGCGTCGCCTCTTGAACCGGTCGAGGAGCACCGCCGCGAGGATGACCGCCCCGAGGATGACTTGCTGCACAAAGCTCTCGACACCGGTCCAGTTAAGGCCGCTGTTGAGCACCGAGACCACGAGAAGGCCCACGAACGTGCCCCCGATGGCCCCGCGGCCGCCGCTGAGGCTGGTGCCGCCTACCACCACCGCGGCGATCACGCTCAGTTCGTCGCCGAGGCCGGCCTTGGGATCGCCGGAGCCGAGGCGCGACGACAGGATCAGGCCCCCGGCCACGGCCAGCATGCTGCACATGGCGTAGACCACCCACTTGGTGCGGGCGACGTTGACGCCGCTGAGCCGGGCGGCCTCTTCATTCCCGCCGATGGCGCGTACATGGCTGCCGAACCGGGTCGCGTTCAGGACCAACGCCCCCAGCACGAAAACGGACAGCATCACGAGCACGGCGATGGGGACGGCGCCCCCGATACGGTAACGCCCCAGGACGGTGTAGGCGTCGGGCAACGGCGAGATCGGCTGCCCGCGGGCGAAGATATAGCCGAGCCCCCTTAAGGAGCTCATCAGGGCCAGCGTGGCAATGAACGGGGGCACGGCCACCCGCGTCACGAG
>Ga0272442_10005880_pt1 | contig 16293 bp, 9 predicted proteins | sample SSMForm2O_FD_200262 | JGI IMG/M metagenome (GOLD analysis project Ga0272442, IMG submission 200262) | Marine sediment archaeal communities from Little Sippewissett salt marsh, Falmouth, MA, United States - SSM-Form-2O | ecosystem: Environmental > Aquatic > Marine > Wetlands > Sediment ...
CAGTAGATCCAGCCATCAGCGCAGCCGAATAAAACCCGTCCTTGGAATAGGGTCGGCGCCGAATCAATGCGTCCCCCGGCGATGAAACGCCACAGCATTTCCCCATTGTTCGCGTTGAATGCTTGCACTGTATGGACATCGATGGAGGCCACGACGGCCTTGCCTCCGGCGATGACGGGACTAGTCAATCTGCCGCCGACGAAGACTTTCCATCCATCTTCCAGTGAATGACTGACTGAAGCGGGAGAGCATCCGCTGCGTTTGCCATCGCGGCGATGCATGGGCCACGCGTCCTTCTGGTTCGCGTCGACGCGCAACTCCCTGATCCGTTCGTAAGCTTGTCCTCGCTCTAGACGGGACGTATCGTCGATATCCCGGGTCGACGTTGAACCGGAACTCAAGGCGTGGAAGCCCACCAGCTTTGAAGAGGCGAAGCAGGCACAGTGATGGGGCGGAATGATCGTGAGCCCGTTGGCAGGCATCAGGCCAACAAGACACCCCCCGCGCGCCCAGAAATGATTCTGCCACGTTCCGTCCTCGGTGCTAAGAAGCTCGATTCCTGTTCGGGAGGTCAGTATGTACTTCTCCGTAGCCTTACTGCGATAGCATCGGTGATGCGGAAAGTGCCCGAAGGTGTCCGCAGGGAAGACATTCTTCAACTTTCCAGTGAGGAGGTTGTGGACGGTCAGCTCACCCTTGGAACTCGGGTGTATGTTTCTGATACCCGCGGCCATGACTCGCCCTCCAATAACGAAAAGGTCCTCCGGCGAGCGATAGCCCGAGGGCGGATGCTCCGCGTCCCACAACACCTTACCGCTGAGAGCGTCCATGGCTGTCATTTTTCTGTTGCCTCCGGAGAAGAGGACGGCTTCCGGCGTCGCCACCAGGTTGCAGCCATAGGATGGAGAGCGAATGGCCAGTTTCGGGACTGGTTCGGAGGTCCAGATCTCCGTTCCGCTCGTCAGGTCTATCGCATGGACGCGTGTTCCGTCGTGGAAGAACGCCCTGCCGCTGCTGACCGCGAGGGAGAGGGCCGTCACTGGGGACTCCAGCTGCCACAGCAGTTCCCCTCCTTGCGGTTCGATCGCAACGATCCTGCGCGGTTGGGTCCGTGAACCCCAGCGCTCGTCTACGATCCTCTGCTCTTCTGGAGATCTCTGGCGGCTCGGCGCGTATACGCCATAGTCGGCGGTCTCGGAGGCCGTCACGCAAACAAGGGTGCCCTCGGACACGACCAGTTCGCGAGCGAAACGAGTCTCCGGAAAAACTTGAATTACTTCGCCTGTCTTTCCGCTCAGAAGCGAGACAGGTTCGTCGAGTCCTAGCGTAACGAAAAGATCGTCTCCCATGGCAACCAATCTGCGCGGTGTGGTGGCAGGACCGCTTTTCAAGGGCCAAAGGGGGTTGACCCACTTGGGTATGTCCTTCGTCCACAGGACGTTGCCGTTGAATGCGTCGCGCGCGATGAGGGACCAGTTCGGGGGAAGATGGATCGAGAGCGAGGAGCCCCCGTCATTGATGAAGAAAACCCTTCCTGCAGCGCAGGCCATGGCCGAGACGGATGCGATGTGGTCGTGATGGCGAGTCCATCTTGGATTGCCCACCCACTGGATGCTCCGCGGCGGCCCCACCAAGGCGTCCCGACTGACGGCGTTGTTGGAGGCGTCATAGAGGTAGTGGGTCCAGTCATCCATCCCAGAGGGAACCGGTTTCTCATATCTTGCGAGTCCAGATCGGCCTTGCCGTGAGACGTCAGGCAGTCCAGCAAGCATATCCCCATTGCGTTGCTCGCTGATAAGGGCCAGTCCTCTCGGGGCAAGGACGCGTACCAACTCCTGGGCCGGAATCTGGGATGCCGCTTCGGCTACGATCAGGTTCACCAGGTTGTCGGCGTAGGGAAGGTTCTTGCCGTCATACTCTCGTACCGTCATTCGGCCGTACAGGCCTGATCGAGCTACGACCAAGCGGCCAGCCTGCACTTCATCGGAGTCCCGCAGAAGAACGTCGATCAAGCAGCGCGATTCCGGCAGTCCAGAGAGTCCGACGAGATCGCTTGGGTCAAGCACGACCACGAGCCCCGGATTGAGCTCCGAGATCTCACGAAACCAGCTGGTTCCTCGCGCCGCCGAGGGGTTGACGACGGTGAAGGCAAGACTCGGTGCTATCGCAAGCATGAGCTTGTACCAGGCCGCATGCTTCTTATATTGGGTGTTGTTTCCTTTTGTCGCCATGTTCACGTCCTCCCTAGAGGCCTCATTGTAGACGATCGTCCGTCAGTCGGACAGTCTGGCATCCCAAGGCGGGACGTAGTCAAGATCCGGTAGGGTCCACGCCTTTTGTGTCGAGTTTACCCAGTTGGTCGAAGAAGCCACGTTCCTAAACACAGATCGCGAGTCTTCGAGCGAGATGGCAAGATGGCGTTGCGCCAAACAGAGCCTTGGCGTTATCCTTCCTACAGTGACGAGGGAGGTCCTGACTTCCCTGAGCTTCCAACGGGGAGATTTATGCAACGAGAGAAGCATTCGAGATCGGTGACCAAGGCCATTACGTGGCGTTTCATCGCCACCATGACCACCGTGGTCCTTGTATACGTCTTTACAGGAAGACTCGCCATGGCCCTGGAGGTGGGCGGACTGGAACTCACCCTCAAGCTTCTTTTCTACTTTCTCCATGAGCGGGGGTGGGGCAAGATCCGCTGGGGCAAGGTGGAAGTGGAGCCTTTCGTCGTCTGGATTACGGGCTTCTCTGGCGCAGGGAAGACCAGCATCGCCGAAGGGGTCGCCAAGGCGCTGGAAGGCAAGGGACTCAAGGTGGACCATCTAGACGGCGAGAACATCCGCGAGCTTTTCCCCAAGACAGGGTTTACCCGGGACGAAGTGAATATGCACATCGAGCGGGTGGGCCTTCTAGCCTCCAGGCTGGAGAAGAGCGGCGTCTTCGTGATGGCCTCCTTCATCTCACCATACAAGGAGTCCAGAGAATTCGTCAGGAATATCTGCGAGAACTATATCGAGGTGCATCTGGCCACCCCGGTGGAAGTTTGTGAAGAACGGGATCCCAGCGGCCTCTATAGACGGGCTCGTGCCGGAGAAGTGACGAACCTCCCCGGAGTGGACGTGGAGTATGAGCTTCCCGAGTATCCTGTACTAGAGATCGACACATCCAAAACAGACACCAAGGAAGCGGTGCGTATCGTGATGAAGCACCTGAAGAAGTTCCTGTGAGCCTGTGACATTTCGATCTCCCATAGTCTTTTCCCGCAGGGCCGGCTACAGCCGGGCTCACGTCTCGAGACAAAGATCGGCTTCGCCCACCATCAAGCGGAGTCCTTGTCCCATTCAAAAACCTCATCGGAGCCTGAAGCAGCACGCTGCCTGACAAATCCTTCGCCTTCTTCTTACGGTGCCACAGGAAGCAGCAAACGGGACGGATGCTTTTTTCCTCTGTGGATGTGAACCGTGGGGGGATTCTTGGGGTCCCATAAGGGATGGAGCGGAAAGGTGGGACGGTCGGCACAGGCGATGGACAAGCGGATGGCGTGTCCCTTTCGAAAGACCCAGGAGGTGGGGAAGAGATCTACTGTGAGTTCCACGATGGCGCCATCGGAGAAGATCTCTGGATTGTAGTCCTTCTTTTCGAAACCGTGCCAGGGAAGCTCAGGCTTTACGTCGATGTTGTGACGTCCTTGTAGAATCATCTTGTCGTTGTTCTTGAGAGAGGCAAATCCAGCGCGGAGCTGTCCCTCTGTCACCAGCAGGGATCGTCCCTCAGGCTCGACATCCTCCAGGTAAAAGAAGAAGTCTCCATCCGCAGCGCTACAGGAGACGAACAGGTGAAGAAGGGGGTGTCCTGTCACTTCGGTATCTTTCGTGAGAGGTTTCCCTGTATAAACGGCGCATTGTTTCGCTTTGTCCGTTCTTTCCGGAACGCTTTTCGGCCATTGTCCCCCGATACCAAGCCAACGGTTTCCATGGTTCTTGCCGTACGTGGAACTGTGGGCCAAATCAGGCTGGTAGGGATCCTTGCCCGCGTTTCCAGGCGCTTCAGAAAGATGAAAAGACGTGTCCAAATAGAAGGCCGTTTCTTGGGATTCAGGAGGGGGCCATGCCTGGCTCTCTCGCCAGCCTTCACCATGCATGACATAGGTTCGGATGGGAGCTTCCTCATCCCAACCATTCATGGTTCCTTTGAGATAACGATCAAAGAAGCGAAGCAGATTCTCATGAAGCATCTTTTCCGCTTTCTTAGGTGTTTCCCCGAGGTAGGCCCAGTAAGGCCCTTCCGTCGGTCCGTGGTAGGAGGGACAAATAAGAAGCCACGAGGGATTGGTTTGAGAGAGGGTGCAATGAAGCTCAAAAGATCCACGCGTGAAGCCGTCGAACCATCCCCCGATGTGAAAGACAGGGATCCCTGATTGAGCGATTCCTGGAATATGGGCGCTGGGACTCAGTTGATAGAGGTCGATTCCCATGCTGGAAGGTCCATCCAGAAAGCGGACTTTGGATGCCCACGCGTTATAGTCGTAGTTTTTTTCATGTTGTCTTGTGGCCGAAAGGTAGACGCCTTCTCTTTTCTCGCCGTCCGAATAGGCAGCCTTTTCTTCATCCAGAAAAGAGCCGTCCCCATCGGTGTCCAAGGGAATCTCGTCCAACCATTCACCGTCCTGATCCTCGTCAACAACAGGCTTTGTGGGTTTCGTCGGTTTCAAGACATTTCTCGTGATGAGGGCCATCCATTGAGAAAAGCCTTCCATGAAGCCTTTCAGATAGATGCCTCCTGGATACACCTCTCCTGAATAACCGTCCAAAGGAATGACTGCCGGCGCGATGCAGTGTAAAGCGGAAGGACACTGGCTTGCGGTGGCGGTCTGAGACCACCCCAGATAGGAGCCTCCCATCATACCCACATGCCCATTGCACCATTCCTGCTTCCCTATCCAGTCCACGAGGTCCTTCCCGTCCTCAGCGAGCTGAGGCATAAAATCCATCATAAACCCTTCGGATGCGCCCGTGCCCCGCATATCCGCCCGGACCAGGGCATAACCGTGGGACAAGAAGAAACGTCCCCTGGCGCTTCCTGTCACGTCGCTGACAACGCCTGTCTTGGGATCGATGGTGGAACGTTGATAGGGGGTATATTCCAGGAGCACCGGGAAGCAGGAAGGGCCCCCTTCCTGGATAGGCAAGTGGACGTCGATAGCCAGTCGGACCTCATCCCTCATGGGCACGTAGGCGGAGTGGGTCTGAGCCAGACTTTTCGCCCTGCAGGGAGTGGCCAGAAAGGCTAATGCCAATACAAGTGTTGCGATTGAAAGGAGAAAGCTTTGTCTATTTGAACTGAATGGCATAGAGATCCGCATCTTTCATTTGAAAGCGAAGACGAATGGGATGTCCCGCTAACTCCTTCATTTCGGAGAGTCCTTTCCAACTGACTCGTCGCTCAATGTGGTCGCCGAAAATGGTGTCGCAGTCCTCCAAGGTGAATCCTGGAATGGGAGAACCGTCCTGTTCTTGAAGTTCACAAAGAATGCTGCCTGCGGCTGAAGTGGAGTAGTTGAGGAGTAGCTCCACTTGTCCAGGAATGACAGGACCCGGCAACTGTGCTGTCTGTTCTCCATCCTTTTTCAGAGCATCCTGGAGTCCCTGACCTGTTTCAGATTCCATCGTGTAAAGGACGCCTTCCTGTTCCTGGAGATTCAATGCCTTTTCTGCGCCCTTTTCCGCTAGCGACCTCATTTCCTCCGGGGCAAGTGCTCTTCGGAGGACTAAGATGTCATCGCAGAGTCCCAGAAAAGGCTCGTTGACTTCGGATGTGGGGGGATAGTCTTCCCCAAAGCGAAGATCGCCGAGCGCCAGCCTCAGCTCATTCCGATCTTCTTCGCCGCCTTCGGCCACGACAGCACCGTCAAGATAAAGGGTGACATGTCCTTTATCCCACGTGACCGCGAAATGGTGGCTTTCTTCTTCATCTCCCTCCCAGATGGACGCCAAGATACCCTCTGCCAACACCTGGATTGTGTCGTATCCGAAACGAAGATCCCCTTTTTCTGTGCCTACATCGAAATAAAGTTCTTTTGGGGTAGTAGGGCCTCCATTGTAAGCGGAAAAGAGCCTTCGATGTCCCTTGGGGAGGTGTTTGCATGCCACAGCCAGCGTGACCGAAGGTCCCAGATCTTGCGTGTTCGGTATCGAAAAGCTCATGGCTCGTTTCACCCGAAGAGAGCTATTCCCTAGAATGACTTCGTCCTGTTCCAAAGAGCAAGGCCCCTCACCCACAGGTTCCTTGGAAGGAGCATCTTGGGCAGGCGGGTCAAAGACGACGGGTTGGGTTACAAGCTCTCCCCCGGCCATGGGCGCGTTCACTGAAACGAAGCCGTCCATTCTCAGGGTGAAGCGTTTCATGCGGGCGCCAGGACCCTTATAGTAGCCTTCTGATGAATAAAGGGAGAGTTCGTCCGGGGTTCCCGGGATATGCGAGGGCGTGACCAGGATGCCGCACGCAGTCATGTTGTTCCTGTTTACCCATCGTTCCTTCTGGAGTCCTGGCCGAATGAACGCTTCCCCCCACCGATGAAAATGAAGTCCGTCCCTGCTCGTCATGAAAACACCGTCCGACACCCCCGGCTGAACGTCCTCCACGACCTGCCTGGAAGGAACGAAACGTTTAGGAAAGCCCATGAAGATGTGAGGAGCTCGGAAGTAGGGCTGAATTTGGTTGGTATAGAGGTGTTCCCTGGGCGCCCCGGTGATGTCCAGCCATTCTGGATCCGTCCAGTGGAGGAAGTCCTCGGACGTGCAAGTCATGATGTCCCTCACGCCGTCCCTGAACCCTCGATGAAAATCCACGTAACGTCCCCTTAGCTCGTCCCAGAAGGCCAGGTTTTGGGAATCGAACGCTCCCTCAGTGATTACAGGCGTCTCTTGGAGAAGACTCCAATGGATGCCATCCTTCGACTGAAAGGCATACAAACCTCCATCGCCGCTTCCTAACGCCTTATAAAGGGCGTCTTCGCCCGCCTCTGCATTGGGATCCTTGAAAGGCGCGAAGTTGTGGCTCCCTGTGCCTGTCCACACGATGTTGTTTTTCTTGGATCCGTCGTATTCGAAGAGATTGAGATGGGGTTTGGTCCAAGTGATGCCGTCATAGCTTTCCGCATAGCAGACCCATTGGGGATGGGGGTCTTCCTTGGACTCTTTATCGAAATGGGATCCCCTGTAGTACATGCGAACGATGTTCCCGTCGCGGAAAACTGTGTGGTACGCGGAGGTGTTGCCCTCCCAAGGCGCGTCGTGAACGATTGCGACCTCTCTAGGGATCGGTTTTTTCAGGTCCAGTTTCGCCCCTTCTAAACGATCGATGAGAAAGTCGTCCACGAAAAGTTCCCGTCTGGAGCCAAGAGGGATGGGCTCGACTTGGGGGACCTGGTTTGGAACCAGCAAGGTCATGAAGGGAAAGAGGGCGGGGATGAGACAGGCCATCTGGGAACTCCTTTCCGAGGGACCCTTCCGTCGCTTCTCGTTGGACATCCACTATAGGCGATCCCTCCCTCACCCTCAAGAAGGATGGCATTTTGTGTCAAAATGAGGTCCACACTGCCCTCGGCTGGACGTCGGGGGCAACCGCCAGAATCTGAGGGCAAAGGAGAAGAAGCAAGAGAAGATACGCTCTTCACCAAGGAGTCCGAAGTGGACGCTCGCAAATCGTTCGATATCCTCGTCGTGGGACACTTTGCCCGCGATGAGATTGTGGTCGATGGCGTCAGTACCCATGCCTTGGGCGGAGCTGTCTTTTATGGCGGCATTGCCCTGAGTCGTCTGGGAATGCGCGTCGCCGCGGTCACCCGCCTTCATCCGAGAGATTTCCCTCGACTGGATGACTTCAAGAAAGCAGGGGTATGGGTGAAGGCTGTGGAAGCCGCCGAGACTTCTGGCATTGAGAACACCTATCAGTCGGCCAACATGGAGCGCCGGGTCTGCAAGCCTTTGGGCTTTGCCGGTGCTTTCACGAAGGAGAACATGCCAGACGTGGATGCCCAGCTCATTCTCATCGCACCCATCATTGCAGGCGAAGTGGATCTCGATCTGCTGCGCCACCTGGCGACCAGGGCGCCCGTGGCGTTGGATGTTCAGGGATTCGTCCGCGTCTCCGAAGGAGACAGCCTTGTCTTCAAGGAATGGCCTGACATTCGCGAAGGCCTCTCTCACGTCACCTATCTCAAGGTCGATCAAGCCGAAGCAGAGCTCCTCACTGGGGAGACCGATCCTTCCAAGGCCTTGCCCCTCCTCGCTGACATGGGGGCCTCTGAAATCGTCATGACCCAGTCGTCTGGTGTGACCGTATGGGGACCCGACGGGATCGTGTCCGCCCCCTTCACGTCGAGGACGCTCGTGGGAAGAACGGGCAGGGGAGACACGTGTTTCTCTTCCTACGTGGCCATGCGCCTCACAGAGTCCTCCACCCGCGCTACTCAGATCGCAGGCGCAGTCACCTCACTCAAACAAGAAAAGCCAGGCCCTTGGAGTGGAACGTGGGAGGACATCGAAGAGGCTATGCGAAGGAAGTGTTGACCTAATTCTGTTCCAATGAGCATCGTAGCCCAAGTAAGTCAGACTACAACTCATCCCCAGGTAAGGGGGGCGTATTGGGCACCTTGGCCATGGCATCCAAGAACTTACGGCGGTCTCCTCTCGATGCCCTTTCTTCCAGATACTCCTCGGTCTTCAGGGCTGAGATCTTCTCTGCCAGGGCTGTGGCAATCATCTGATTGATTGAAATGTTGTCTCTTTTCGCCAATTCCCTGGCCATATTGTGCAGGGAATCTGGCAATCTCACGCTAAGAGTACTCATGGCTTCCTCCTCAATTTGTCGAGGAATTCCGATGGGGTCAGTGACTCAATCCCAAAGCGTTTTACGTCACTGAAATGTTTCTTGTTGAATGTAACGATAACCTTCGCGTCCGATGCGACAGCCAACTCCAAGACCATATCGTGCTTGGGATCACGCAGAAAGGGACGCCACAACTAGAAGACTGCTTGCCGAACAGAAACGGTGCAGATGTAGTCAAGAAAATCGTAGATCTCCTCCTGAGTCTGCTCCAACTTAGAGAGCCTTTCAATCAGTGTCTGCTCATACTCCAAAAATAGTGGGACAGAGACGCATGGCTGGAAGCCCTCCTCGGCCAGCCTCATGAGAAGCTGGTACGAGGCCCCAGCATCAGAGTACATGCCGGAGAAGGTGACGTTCGTATCCAGGACGACTCTTACGCTTGCCATAATGGTGTCATAAATGCCTTTCACTCCGATTTTTGAGGCTCTTTGTGAAGAGATCGCGTCCCTTCCGACGGCTTAGCTCGGTGAAGGGAACACGTGTTCCCTTGGATCATCGACAGGTAGAACTCGCCTCATTGCCAAGGATTGGCGAACAGAATTGTCTATATTCATGATGGATGAAATTGTCTCTGGAACGCCAGAGACAATGGGACGAAGCGCTTGCGGGCATAGCCCATGGCGAAGCCTGTGGTTCTGCTCGTGAGGTTCCTTTCAGAACTTGGTAAAATTCAATCACTTATCCAGGGAGTCACTATGAGAAAAACTACTGCAAGTCGGGTCCTGGTATGGGTCTTTCTATCGGGAGCTTGTCTGGGAGCAGGCCCACGGGAAATCGAGAGCTGGGGGGATGATGCGTACAACCAAGTGAGCGACACGCCACCAGAAGCAAAGTTCACGGCGGTTGCTGGGGGAAATTATCACAGCGTGGCGTTGAAAACAGATGGATCGATCAAGAGCTGGGGGGCAGACTGGGCCAACCAAGTCAGCAACACGCCTACAGGCACAGATTTCACGGCGATTGATGCAGGTGAGGACCACAACCTGGCTCTTAGGACGGACGGCTCCATCGTGAGCTGGGGGAATGACGACTACAACCAAGTGAGCGACACGCCAGCAGGGAACGACTTCACCGCGATTGCTGGGGGAGAGGGACACAGCCTGGCTTTAAAAACGGATGGGTCCATCGTGAGTTGGGGAAGGGACTTTGACAACGAAGTCAGCAATACACCAGCAGGGACAGGCTTTACAGCGATTGCTGCAGGGGGGAATTGGAGCCTGGCGTTGAAGACGGATGGATCCATCGTGAGCTGGGGACGGGACAACTACGGCCAGGTGAGCGACACGCCTACAGGCACAGGTTTCACGGCCATTGCTGGGGGAGACCGTCATGGCATGGCGTTGGCGAGTGATGGGTCCATCGCGAGCTGGGGAATTGATGACGGTTCTATCTTCGACGACGGCCAAGTGACCGACACACCTACAGGAACAGACTTTACTGCTATCGCTGCGGGAGAGTACCACAGCCTGGCGTTGAAGAGGGACGGCTCCATCGTGAGCTGGGGGTCTGACAGCGGTTACCAAGTGAGCACCACGCCGGCAGGGAACGACTTCACAGCCATTGCCGGCGGAGGGAGGCACAGCCTGGCGTTGAGGATCTCGTCAGTCCCACAACTCATCAACTACCAAGGCCGTCTTAACGACGCAGCAGGGAACCCTCTTGACGGGGTGTCCGTGCTTCTGAAGTTTTACTTCTACGCCGAGCCCACCGGAGGCTACCGACTCCTTTCGATCCAACAGCCAGATGTCCAGGTAACAAAAGGACTCTTCAACGTGCTTCTGGGGTCAGGGACAGTGACGGCAGGGACAGAGGATTCGTTGTCCGAAGTCTTTCAAAACCACAGCGCTGTCTGGATGAGTACCCAGGTAGGGCTCGATGGCGAGATGGTGCCGAGGTCAAGGATCGCCAGCGTGGGATATGCGTTCCAGGCAGGGACAGCCGCGGACCTGTCGAAAGTCGTGCCGCGAGCAACGGCACCAGCCGACCCAACCATGGGTGATGTCTATATGGACTCCAATGACGGGAAATTGAAACTCTATGACGGCACGACCTGGCAGGCTTGCTGGTAGCACACTTGATCGCTGATCATTTGACAACCATCGTGGCTCGACGGAAATGCCTTTAGCTTTTTCCATCAAGGATTGCCGTCTCTCTTGAGTCTGGCACGTGAGCCTTGCCTTCTGTCTGGATCGGGTTCACTGAAACCTTTCTTTCCTGGGATAGATTTGCACAGCGATTAAGAACTGTTGGCTTTCGCCGAGGGTACGTCATACAATGCTCAATACACCGGCTGGGCTTTCTGACAATGTACAGCGGAGTAGAAAGAAGAGGTATGTCATGTTGCCTAAAGTGAGCGGATTTCCATTCTGTGCAGGCGTGGTTTTTCTCTTGATGGCTTCGGAGGGTCTTGGCGAGAGCGTGATCTTGTCACACGACGAAGACAAGGGTGCGGTCACGCTTTCAAGAGGGGACCAAACGATATGGCTCTACACCTATGGTGACGTCCCATTCAAGCCGTACGTGAAGGAACTTAGGACGCCCCTAGGGCAGAATGTCCTGTTGGACAGTCCCCCAGACCACATTCACCATCACGGACTAATGCTCGCCTTGGGCGTAAACCAGGTGGACTTTTGGGGAGAGCATGATCCGGACGCTGTAGGGTCGCAGTCCACAGATACAATGGCCGTGGATGGAGAAAAACACTCTTTCACATCTCAAATCCATTGGGTTCGATCGGATGGGACCAGGCTTTTAGAGGAAGAAAGGATTCTCTTTGGGTATGAGGGAGAGAAGGGACAGCCCACCCTTCTTAGCTGGCTTTCGCGTCTGAGAGCTCCTGAGGGGGCGGAAGAAACAGTCCTTTGGGGACGCCACTATTTTGGCCTCGGGATGCGATTTCCCGAGGGAATGACAGGAGGGACTTTTTTCTTTGCAGATGAGAAAGAAAATACAGCGGTGAGGGGGACGGAACACCTCACTTATGGCCGTTGGTGCGCCATTCAGGGAGAGAGTGAGGGGATGCCGGTGACCGTGGCGCAGTTCGATCATCCGCACAACCCCAGACATCCGGCCCGATGGTTCACCATGAACGCACCGTTTGCTTACATCTCTGCTACACTCAACCTAAAAGAAGAGCCTTACCCGATCGCCAAAGACGAAACCGTGTCCCTTCTGTATGGCGTGGCCGTTTGGGATGGTCACCAGTCCAAGAGCCAAGTGGAAGCGCAATACCAGGATTGGCTGCGTAAGGCAGCTTCATTGCCTGGAAAAAAAGAGGGAGGTAACCCATGAAAAAGGGGCCCAATAAAACGACCCGACGTGAATTCATGTCCCAAGCGGTAGGTGGCGCTGTGACAGGACTAGGCCTTCTGGCGGGCGGCGCGCCCGCTGTTCTCAGGGCGAAACATCCTAATGAGATGATCGGAGTGGGCTTCATCGGCGCCGGGGGCAGGTCCGGGGCCCATATGAACATGGTGAAACATATGCGGGATGTGGACAAAATGGCGGTGGACTTGGTGGCAGTGTGCGATGTATACCGTCCCCGCATGGAAGGCAAAAAGAAACAGTACGCCATGGAGAAGGGGTATATGGATCACAGAGAATTGTTAGCGGATCCGCGTGTCGATTTGGTCTGTATCGCGACCCCGGATCATCTTCATGGATATCAGGCGATCGACGCTGTCGAGGCAGGGAAGGATGTCTACTGCGAAAAACCTGTCACGCATTGGGACCAGTTCGAGCTCACGCGTCAGTTGGCGGACGTGGTAGGCCAGTCGAAGCAAGTGTTTCAGCTTGGAACCCAAGGTATGAGCGACTCGGTTTGGCATCAGATGAAGGCTATGGTTCAGGACGGCGTGATTGGACAGCCTCTCTACGGCGAGACAGGTTTCTTTCGGATCGGGGACTGGGGAGAGCGGGGGATGCCTGTGGACGATCCGAACGCTTCTCCCGGGCCGAACCTCAACTGGGAGGCGTTTTTGGGAGATCGTCCGAAGAGGACGTTTGATGTGGACCGGTTTTTCCGATGGCGGCTCTTCGAAGACTATGCCGGGGGTCCTTCCACAGATCTCTTTCCCCATTGTCTTACGCAGGTGATCGATATTCTGGGGGTCTCCTTTCCTGAAACGGTCGTCGCCACAGGAGGGATCCACAGGTACGACTATGAACTTCGAGAAGTTCCAGATACCTTCAATTTGCTGGCCCAGTATCCTGAGAAGGTGACGATAGCGGTGTTGGGCACCAATGGCAACGATCACAATACGACCGATCGAAGGGGAGCTGGACAACGTCAACCTGTGATCCGAGGGTGGGACGGTACCCTCACCATCGATAAAAACAAGGAAATCCTGTTTACGCCTGTGCACGAAAAGGGCGCGAAACCTGTTCAGCGCGTTCCAATCGAGCGAGCGGAAAACAACCTGGATCACTGGAAGAATCTCATTCAATGCGCCAGGGAGAGAAATCAGAAGACCTGGAGCCCCATGGATCTCGCCTTCAAAACGCAAACGGTGCTTCACATGGCCATGATGGGCTGGAAAAAGGGAGGGTCCGCCGGCTTCGACGCTACGGAGAGGAAGATCCTCTTCGCCTAGCCCGGTTTTCGTAAGTATTCAGTGAACCCCATCAATAGGTCCTTCGGGCGAAAAGACCGAGACACTGTTTTCGAACGGTTTGAAAGCCTCTCCCACACCGAATGCACATTCGGCATCTGGAAGTGGCTTTCACTTAGAAGGTGCGTAAAACGGAATTCCAACGCACCGATAAGGAAGTGAGAGGACAGTGTCTCTGACTTCTCGCCTCAGGGACAGTCTCATTTCGGGCTCACTGAATAGTTGCCTGTTTTCTCACGATGGCGGCGCTGAATCCTTGAGGGATTCGGACTTCAGCAAAGGTGTTTCCAGGATATTCTTTGAGCGTGACTTCCTTGAAGAGGGTGGACTTCTGGGAGGGATCGGTCACCTCGAAGCCTTTTCGGTCGAAGAGATGGCATTCGAATGTGCTGCTGTCGCCCCAACCAAACACACCGCTTCGGTTGGTGAGGATGCGTTCTTCTCCGAGGATGTATCCCTCGTGAAGTTCGATGGGCGTAATCGGGAATTGAAACGAGGTGAGCGTGGGATGGGTGGGGATCACCGATTCGTGGTACCAGTAGTAGACGCTGCCGTAGTCGAGCGCCCTCAGCATATTCCTGTAGGCGTCCAGTTCTGTCCGTTCCGTGAGGTGATCACCTAGAGCGATGGGCGTGTAGAGGTGTCCTTTGCACAGGTTGGTGATGGAGCCAGTCTCGATGAAGCGGGGAAAATGGAACTGGGTGAAGGTGGATGTGGTAGGGTTCCCATTGCCGATGAGAAGCTTTCCGTTTCGCATGATGCGTTGAACGAGACGTTGGCGCCAGGGCTGTGTGAGAAGCGTTACGCTGGATTTGGTTCGGACGATGTCCATCGTCTTGGGATCGATGTCCGCGGAAAAGCCGTCCCACGGCTCTCCGAAATGATAGCGATATGCGCTGTAGGCGAGTTCATCCCAGTAGACGCCGTCCGCGCCGATTTCTTCCAGGATGATCTCCACGTTGCGGGAGACTTTAGCTCCATAGCTATTTGTTTCCATGGGAATGAAGATGGGATAGATCGGGTTTCTGTAGTTGCCCTGCGTTCCGTCTGGTTTGAGCAAGCGTGAATCTGCGTATTTTTCAGAGGCGCCCTCCTCGGTGCTGATGAAGCAATGGAAATAAACGAGACTCATCAAATCCGGTTTGCCCCTCTTGAATTTGTCGAAAAGCTTCGGGTAGAGACTGTGATCGATGAGCGGGAACGCGGTTCCGTGGGCATATTTGCCCTGATACTTGGGCGTGACGATTCCGGCACAGATATATTTGGCCCCTTTGTAGCTAGCATACGCTTCGCAGCGTTCAACATTCCAGGTGTCAAAGGGTTTCCTGTAGTTGGCGAAGAAGAAGGAGCCGTCGATTCGAAAATTGGTGCCGAGTCTACGCCTGGCCCGATTCACGAAGGCGAAATAGTCAGGGGTCTCCAAAGGAAAAAGAGTCCATCGGAAGGTATAGGAAGTGCCTTTCCGCAACACAAACTGATTGTCTGCGAGTCCCCCGACGCCCTGAGTACAGTAGTTGGTGACGTGGACCCTAAACACATCGTCCTCTGCCATGAGACCCAATCCCGTCTTCTCTGTCAGCAGTAGCGTGGTGGGATTGGCAGGCTCTGCGTGCTGTCCCGAGAGCCCGACAGTTTTGAGTCCGCCGAGGTATAGGCCCTTCAACGGCGTATGGGGGGCGGCTTCATGACGAACCATGATAGGAACATCCCTGATCCCTGTGGACTTGAAGGTGTCTTCAACGACGACGCACTCATCCAGGGGAGATACCTTTCGTGAGAGGGTGTAGAGTTCAGCCCGCTTCGTCTCCTCCAAGGAAAGCCATTTCTGTCCCGGATGGGAAAACCGAGAGGTGATCGAGAAGGTCTCCTGCGGGCGATTCGTCAAGGCGATGAGGAGCCCCTGTGGGGACGTTTCGCACGAGTACGAGACCGCGCGGTCTTCTCTGGGCTCATACACAGGAAGGGCTCCTTGGGGAGCGGCCCTTTCCTCTTCCCGTTCCTCAAGCGTCTTCGCGTCCTTACTGCGGCAAAGCCGTAGATCCTCCACCACCAACGGGTTGTCGATCTTGGTCTGGCCGTGACGAATCTCGAGGAGGTTCTCGCCTTGTTTGAGGAAACCGTCTAGAAGCAGCTCAAATCGGGTCGCCGGGGCGTCGATGGGACAGTAAGGACTTTTTCCTTTTTCCGGTTCTTCGTGGTCTGGACTGTAGTAGAGAAAGTATCCTGATCGTCCCCAGGAACGAATGATCCGTCCGTCCTGGAAGGAAAATTCGTAATCCTTGTTCGCCAACTGGTGGGCGTCCAGTTCCGTTCCATTGACGCGGAGGGCCAAGGCGTTCGTTCCTCCGGCCAACTTCGGGGATTGGAGCCGGGCCGAGAGGGAGAGCAAGGGGCGGCCCTCACCGTCAGGATGAAGGCCGGGGTCCCACGAGAAGATCACCTCGCGCGTCTCTCCCGGAGCCAAAGTGCAGTGTTTGAGGAGGGAGAGCCCCCGTTGCGCCGCCTCGTCCGGAGCTTCCCCGTCGGCATTTCCCAACGCGACGGACACGAGCCGCTCAGGGTCACGGACGCGCCATGGTCCTCGGACCAGACTGAAAAGCGTCTCCTGGCATGGAATTGGCGCGTCGCAGTCGCTGGGACAAAGATCTACTCCGAAGCGAAGACCTTCCTTCGGCTGAATCGAATGCAAACCTTTCCAAGGAAGGGCGGCCTCCAAGTCGTATCCGTTTCCGGAACGTCTGGCCGCAACGGTGCCTTGAATGGACCGATCGGGGGGGTGCCACGTGACGATCTCGGG
>Ga0272442_10005881_pt1 | contig 16288 bp, 10 predicted proteins | sample SSMForm2O_FD_200262 | JGI IMG/M metagenome (GOLD analysis project Ga0272442, IMG submission 200262) | Marine sediment archaeal communities from Little Sippewissett salt marsh, Falmouth, MA, United States - SSM-Form-2O | ecosystem: Environmental > Aquatic > Marine > Wetlands > Sediment ...
GCGTGCCGTCGGCGATCGTCCCGGCCAGCAGGGTGTTCATGCAGACGAACACGCCGGCTTCGGAGAGCATCTCGAAGGCGACGAGCTTGTAGATTTCGGTGTCGATGGCCGTGCAGACACTGTCGTAGTTGTAGCCGCGTGTCATCTCGGCGTGGCCGGTCGTCCCGCCGCGGCGCGCGAGGCGGTCGACGATCTCCTGGGCGATGCCGCGAACGACCTGGCGTTTCTTGACGCCGGGGAAGGCCTTCCAGAGATTGTAGAAGCTGTGCAGGGCCGTGCCGCCCTCGACCACGGTGCCCCCGGGGTAGCCCTTTCGTTCGATCAGCGCGGTCTTGGCGCCTTGTCGGGCGGCGGCGACGGCGGCGACCACACCGGCGGTCCCCGCGCCGGCGACCACGACGTCGAACGACCGGGCGGGCAGGTCCCTGGCGGCCTCGCGGCAGATGGCGGGGGACGGGTCCACGGGCTTGTCCTCGTCTGCCTGCGCCGCGCCGGCCTGGGCCCCTACCGCCAGCGCCACTACGGCCTTGGAAAACTCTCGGCGGTCCATGGCTTTCTCCGAATCGTGTTGGGACCGGTCTCCACCCCGTCCTCGGGGAGCCTAACCGAACTTCGCGCGGAACTCACGCGTGCCTTGCGGTTTTCTATCAGCAAGTCATTGGGCAGGATATTGGGCATGGGAAGCGGTGCGGTGCGGCAACGGCCAAATGTGCTGTTGATCACGACGGGCCAGATGCGCCGTGACCACATGGGGTGCTGGGGCAACACGCGTGTTCGAACGCCGAACCTCGACGACCTCGCGGCCGAGGGCATCCTGCTCGATCGCGCGTACGTATCGAACCCGCTGAGCACGCCCAACCGCGCGACGATCGCCACGGGGCGGCTGCCGAGCAACCACCGGGCATGGTGCAACGGGATCTCGCTGGACCCGTCGGAGGGGACGATCGCGAACGTGCTGGGCGAGCATGGCTACGAGACGGCCCTGCTGGGCAAGGGGCACCTGACGCCGCTGGCTGCGCCGTCCGACATGCCCGGGCCGAACTTCGACAGCCGGGCCGCCTGGAAGGACGGCACCATCACGAGCGATTGGACCGGGCCGTACTACGGCTTCGCCCACTGCCAATTGTCCCTGGGCCACGGCATGGAGATGCTGTCGCTTGGGCATTACGGGGCGTGGATGGACGCGAACTTCCCCGGCCTGGCGGATCGTGTCCGGCGGAGTACCTCGCCGTCCCCGACCGGGGCGATGCAGTGTTTCACGCCCGATCTGCCGGTCTCGGCGCACGTCAGCACGTGGTTGGCACGGGCGGGCGAGAAGTACCTCCGGTCGCGCGCCGACGACGAGCGCCCGTTCTTCTGCTGGGTGAGCTTCCCGGACCCACACCATCCGTTCTGCCCCCCGCGTCCGTACGACACGCTGCACGATCCGCGCGACGTGGCCATGCCAGCCTGCGGAGCCGAGGCGCTGGGGGACAAGCCGCCGCACTTCCGCCGGGCGCGACGGGGCGGCGAGCCCTGGGAGGGGATCTCCCCGGACCATCGGCTCGATGAACTCACGGGGGAGCAGCTTCGCGAGATCATCGCCAGGACATACGGGATGATCTCGCTGGTGGACGAGAGCGTCGGGGCGATCCTGGCGGCCCTGCGCGAGACGCGCCTGGACAGGAACACGATCGTGATCTTCACGTCCGACCACGGCGACCTCATGGGCGACTGCGGGCTCCTGTTCAAGGGGCCCTTCCACCTGGAGGGTCTGATCGGCGTGCCGATGATCTGGCGCATGCCGGGTGGCCCGGCGGGGCTGCGGTCCAGCGGGCTCTTCAACTCCTGCGACATCGCCCCGACGATCCTTGAACTGCTGGGTATCGACGCTCCGACGGCGATGGACGGCTTGGCCCAGGCCGACCTGCTCCGCGACGGTCGGAGCAAGCGAGACGCAGCATTTGTCGAGTTCAAGAGCATGTACCACGAGGAGCTGAACCTGCGGACGATCATCACGGCCAACCGCAAGCTCACGTGGTATCCTTCGTCGGATGTCGGCGAGTTGTACGACATGACGGCGGAGACACCGGAGGCGATCAACCGCTGGCACGACCCGGCCTTTGCCAACGACCGTCACGGGCTCCAGCGCCGCCTGCTCGACGAGTTGATTCTCCGCCAGGACGACCGCACGCAGCCGATCTGCCACACCTGAGGCGTCGCGGCGGGCTCAGGCCTCCCACCACCCCATCTCGCGCATGTCGCATCCGAAGCGCATCGAGCCGGTCGGCGCGGCCCAGCGAACGGCGTTTTCCAGCACGCGGAGGATGTTGGCGTCGTGGTAGATGCCGAACGTTTCGTGCCCGGGTCGGAAGTAGAACACCTTGCCCGCCCCACGGCGGAAGGTCACGCCGCTACGGAAGACCTCGCCGCCGGCGAAGTTGGAGATCAGGACGGTCTCGTCGGGCTCGGGGATATCGAAGTGCTCGCCGTACATCTCGGTGTGCTCGAGGACGAAATGGTCGTCGATGCCCTGGACGATCGGGTGCCCCGGGCGAGTGACCCACAGGACCTCGCGCTCGCCGGCCTCGCGCCACTTGAGCTGGCAGGTCGTGCCCATCAGCTTGCGAAAGATCTTCGAGAAATGCGCGCTGTGCAGGACGATCAGCCCCATGCCTTCCAGCACGCGGCGGTGGACCTTCTCGACGATCTCGTCGGCCACCTCGCCGTGAGCCATGTGCCCCCACCACGTCATCACGTCGGTGGCCCCCAGCACGTCGTCGCTCAGGCCATGTTCGGGCTCGTCCAGCGTGGCCACCCCGGCCGTGATGCCCTCGCAGGCGCTGAGGTGCGCCGCGATCGCGCCGTGAATGCCGTTCGGGTAAATCCCCGCGATCTGCTCGTTCTTCTGCTCGTGGCGGAACTCGTTCCAAACGGTCACGCGAATGTCCGAGGCCATAGGAGGCACTCCTTCGTGCGGCAGGTTTCCTGCGGGTCGGCCGGTGCCGCGCGCCGGGCCGACCGGCCGGCATGATAGCTCCCCGGCCCCCGCCGGCCAAGGGGCTCAGATAAACTCCTTCCGCAGCCGGGACGCGTCGTCGCCGCCATCGCCGAAGGCCTCCATCTGCCCGGCCAGGCGGCGCTGCATGTCGGCCAGCACGCCGCGACGCGAGCGGTCTTCGGCCAGGTTCGTCCCCTCGCAGGGGTCGCGCGACAGGTCGTACAGCTCGTCGGTGTCACCGAGGTGGGCGACGTACTTCCACGGCCCGTGGCGGAGCATTCTCTGGAAGCACGGGTGCCCGTGCCCGTGGTGCTCACAGAGCAGGTCCTCCCGCCAGGGGGCGTCGGCGTCGGCGAGAATACCCAGCAGGCTCCGCCCGTCCATCGGTTCGCTGCCGGCGGCCCCGGCGGCATCCAGCAGCGTCGGCACAAGGTCCATCTGCGTTACGAGCTGGTCGCGCGTGGACCCCGGGGCGATCTGGCCGGGCCAGCGAACGGCCAGCGGGACCCGTTCGGTCTCCTCGACCATGAGGGAGTCCTTGTCGAACACGCCGCCGTGGCTGGCGATGGCGTCGCCGTGGTCGGCGGTGTAAAACACCAGCGTCTCGTCCAAGCCGAGGCGATCCAGCGTATCGAGCACGATCCCCAAGGCCGCGTCCACCTGCGTGACGTGCTCGTAGCACCGCGCGACGACCGGGCGCCACTCGTCCCACGTGCGCAGCCCGCCGTGCTCGTCCCGACTGTCGCGGAAGCGGCGGTGGCTCTCGGGGCGGTCGCTCAGGTCGTGGGCGAAGTTCGGATACTCCGGAATGTCCGCCGGCCGAACCGTGTTGGCGAAGGGCTCGGCAACCCAGTACGGGTGGTGCGGACCCCAGACATCCACGCGCAGGCAGAACGGATCTCCCGTGGCCGCGACGCCCTCGAGCCACTCGGCCGCCCGGTTGGCAACGAAGAACGCCTCGTGCGTCTCGACCGGCGTGGTCATCACGCCGCAGCATTCCATGCGCCGATACCAGTCGGGTTCGTCCTTGAGCAGGACGCCCGCGCCGGTTCGCGCCGCGTCGGAAAAGTGCCACTCCACGTCGACCGCCGCCTGCGGAAGGCGCCGCTCGCGAAGATACTCGGCGTACGCGTCGGTCCAGTACGGATACCCATAGCCAAGCATGGACCAGCCCTCGAACCCGTAGTCGCCGGGCCCGCGCTCGTCGCCCACGTGCCACTTGCCGAAGTAGCCCACGCGGTAGCCCGCCTCGCGAAGGAAATGGGCGAAGAGCTTCTCGTCGGGGTCGAAGTCCAGCCGGCTCCCGCAGTCGCCGTTATTCATGACCATCCCATGGCGGTGCGGGTAGACGCCCGTCAGCATGGACGCCCGCGCCGGCGTGCAGAGGGGGCAAACGGCGCAGGCGTTCGGAAAGGTGACTCCCCCCGCGGCAATCCGGTCGTGCGTTCGCAGCACGGGGCTCGGGCCGGGCCCGGCCCTATGGTGGGCGAAGGCGTGGTGGTCGCTCAGCAGCCAGACGATATTGGGTCGGTCGGTCGCGGCCCGTCGCGTACGGCCCATGGGGTGCGCCTTTCTGGAGCCTCTCTATCCAGCCGATCCTACGCCACACGCACTGGGGGCGTCAACGTCACCGCCCGGGCGCGCCCTTGCCAACCGCCCCCGCCGGCCGTAGCATCGCCAACCGGGCGCGGCCGTTTGCCCGCCGCCCCATAGACCGGAAGGCGCGAACCCATGGAACCCGAGTTGATCGCCGACTACGCCTGCGTGACGGGAGAGAACCCGCTGTGGCACGGCGACGAGCAGCGGCTGTACTGGTTGGACATCCCCACGGGGCGGGTCTTCCGCTGGGACCCGGCCGACGGGACCCACGAGGTCTGCCACGAGGGCGAGGTCCTCGGGGGTTTCACCCTCCAAGCCGACGGGTCGCTGCTGCTGTTCCTGGCGGGGGGCAAGGTCGCGTTGCTTCGCGACGGGCAGTTGACCCCGATCGTCGCGGGTATCCCCGCGGAGCGCGACAGCCGGTTCAACGACGTGATCGCCGACCCGGCCGGGCGAGTCTTCTGCGGAACGATGCCCTCCCCCGACCGCCCGGGGCGGCTGTACCGGCTCGATCGCGACGGGACGCTCATCGTGCTGCTGGAGGACGTCGAATGCAGCAACGGTCTGGGCTTCACGCCGGACGGGCGGGGACTGTACTACACCGACTCGACGCGGCGCGAGATCTCCCTGTTCGACTACGACGCCGCGACGGGCCAGATCGCCAATCGCCGGTTGTTCGTCCGAACGGCGGACGACGAGGGCGTGCCCGACGGCATGACCGTCGACGCCGAGGGGTACGTCTGGTCGGCCCGGTGGGATGGAGGCTGCGTCGTCCGCTACGCACCGGACGGCACGGAGGACCGGCGGATCGACCTGCCGGCCCGGAAGGTCTCCAGCGTGGTCTTCGGCGGGGCCGACTACGACGAGCTGTACCTCACGACGGCCGGCGGGGACAACAAACCCGCCGAGGGCGCCGGGGCGGGCGCGCTGTTCAGGATCGACCCGGGAGTTCGCGGCGTGGCCGAGTTCCGCTCGCGCATCGACGTGTGACTATTCGCCGAACTGGTACAGGCGGATCAGCCCCGCAACCGTCTCGACGTGCCGGCCGGTAGAATCCACTTCCGAGACGATCCGGTCCGTGCGGGCCTCCAGCACGGGCTGGACCTGCTCCGGCGAGTAGCGCGTCGCCCGGTGGATCCGCTTGCCGAGGTGCTCGGAACCCTGACCGACAAAGGGAGAGTGGAACTCCCAGACGATCTCCTTGGCCGGCGTCACCTCGAACAGCCTTCCCGCGTCGCATTCGCAGATCAGCGTGTTCCCGTTGGCCAACCGCTGGTTGCCGCTGCGGAACGGAGAGAAGAAGTTCTCGCCGTCGGCGTATTGCCAGACGATCTGCCCGGTGATGGGCTCGATCTCGCGAACGATCGAGTGCCCCCGGGCCGTGCCGTTGTCGAAGACCAGGATGTTCCCGTTGTCCAGCATGGTCGGCTGGTGCTGGCCGTCGAGCACACCCGGGCCGTAGCACCAGACGATCGCGTCGCGGTCCGGGTCGATGATGCCGATCGTGTCCACGTGGCGCAGGCTGAACAGCAGGTTGCCCGCGCGAAAGCGGTCGTCCCGCTCGCCGAGCGGGGTGGGGCCCAGGACTTCGATCGTGTTGGCGTGTGCCCAGTCGGGGCGCCCGTACGGCACGAGTCGCCCGGACTCGTCCCGCCGCTTGTAGGGGATCGGCCGGGGATAGCCCGCGAGATCGCACAGCTCCTCCAGGTGCTCGCCGAAGCTGAACCGCCAGACGATCTCCCGCCGGCGGTTGATCCGCAGGACCACGTCGGTCCGCAGGTACTCCGGCTCGGTGCCTGGGACAAAAAGCCCCTCGCGGACGGGCTCCCGCACGGCGGCCAGCGTGACGACCTCCCCGTCGCGGTCGCAGTAGAAGTCGTGGTGCGTCGGGGCCTCGAACGTCTCGTCGCCCTCCCACCGCCAGACGGTCTCGCTGTCGGGCGTGAGTTCCTCCAGCCAGCGTCCGCAGTTGTGCGTGAAGAGGTTCCCGCCGTCCAGCAGCTCGGCCAGGTTGCTGTGGGTCACCCGCCAGCGATGGACCAGAAGCCCGCGCGGGTCGATGAGATACTCCGTGTTGCCCCAGGCCGGCGAGAAGAGCGTAAAGCCCGGCTGGCACTTCTCGGGAACGTACTTCGTCACGCCGAACAGGCCGGGATGCGGGCGCATGGCCTCGCCGGCTGTGACCAGGTTGCCGTCAACGTACATGGCGTCCTTTCCTCGATTCGCGCAAAGACAGTCCGGCCGCCCCGCGCTAGGGGATCCACGGCGCCCCGCCCGCGAGCCAGTGCAGCGCGTGCAGGACAATCGCCGCGTGAACGGAGGCGGCCAGGTCGTCCAGGAGGATCCCCCAGCCGCCGGGGAGCTTCTCCGCCTGCCGGGCCGGCGGGAGCTTGATGATGTCGAACAGACGCGTCACGAGGAACGCCCAGGCCGCCGTCAGGTAGACCTGATCGGTGTGGAACAGCGTCACGGTCAGCAGGAAGCCCGCCACCTCGTCGAGCGTGAAGAAGCCGGGGTCCTTCTTCTTCCAGTGGGCCTCGGCCCAGGGCGCGACGGCGACGCTCAGCGCGCAGGTCGCCAGCAGGGCCGCCGCCAGCAGCGGCGTATGCAGGGCCGGCGGCGCCACGAGGGCAATCAACAGAAACACGCCCACCGCCGGCAACGTGCCGGCCGTGCCGGGCGCTATCGGCGCGAAGCCGAAGCCCAACGAAGTACACGTCAACGCCAGGATGCGGTCTCGCCAGGTCGTCATGCGAATCACCTCGCCCGAGGGCGCCGGGCGTATCAGCGTCCGGCAGGGCCGGGCTGTTTGTCAAGCAGCATCTCGCCCCGGCCCCAGGGCGCGGGGGAAAACCACCGGGGCGTCGGGCCGGGCCAGGCGGTACAATTCCTCCCCGGCGGCTCGCCCCGCGGAAAGGAGGCACCCGGCCAGATGAACGACGACGTCCGAAGACACTGCGTGCAGATCGACCGCTGCAACCAGCGAGGCGGTCGGATGCTGTCGATCGTGGACCTGATCGAGGCCGAGACGTTCGCCCCGGACCTCGCCGCCTACGCGCTGGCGGCGATCTCGCGCGGGGCGTCGTTCCTCGTCGGGGCCCTGCCCGGCGGGGCGGGAAAGACCACGGTCATGGGCGCCCTGCTGAACTTCGTCCCGGCGGACATCGAGTTGGCCCCGGCCGACGGACTCGCGACCATCCGCAGCGGAGCGGCCGCGCCCCACCCCCGGAGATGCTACATCTGCCACGAGATCGGCCGGGGGTCCTACTACGCGTACCTCTGGGGCGAGGCGCTGCGGGCGTACTTCGACCTGCCCGCCGCCGGGCACATGATCGCCACCAACCTCCACGCCGACACGTTCGAGCAGGCGCGCGAGCAGATTCGCGCTGACAACGGCGTCGCCGAGAGCGCCTTCGGCCGAATGAACCTGATGTTCTTCCTGTCGGTGACGCGGCGCGGCTTCGGCACGCGACGGCGGATCGAGGCGGTCTGGGAGTCCGACGGCACGGGCCCGCACCGGCAGGTCTACTCGGCCGGGTCGCCAGGGGCGGTGGAATCGTCTCTGGTGGCGCCCGACGACGTCGCGGCCGCCCGAAAGAGACTCGACCGCCTGCTGGCCGACGGGGCGCGAACGATCGAGCAGGTGCGTTCGGCCCTGTACGCCGACGGGCCGGCGGAGGGCCGCCCGTGAACGCCAACGAGCCGAACCTGCCGGAGATCACGATCAAGGCCGTCGCGCTGGGCGTGGTGCTCTCGGTCGTGCTCGCGGCAGCCAACGCGTACCTGGGCTTGTTCGCGGGGATGACCGTCTCGGCGTCGATTCCGGCGGCGGTGGTATCGTTGGGCGTGCTTCGGCTGTTTCGGCGGAGCAACGTGCTGGAGAACAACATCGTGCAGACGGCGGCGTCGGCGGGCGAGTCGCTCGCGGCGGGTGTGATCTTCACGCTGCCGGCGCTGGTGATCCTCGATTTCTGGACGGAGTTCAACTTCCTCTGGGTGACCTTGATCGCGGCCTTGGGGGGCGTGCTCGGCGTGCTGTTCACGATCCCGCTGCGCAGGGCGCTGATTGTCGAGAAGGGCCTGAAGTTCCCCGAGGGCATCGCGACGGCGGAGGTCCTCCAGGCCGGGCGACGCGGAGCCAAGGGCCTCGGCGTGATTGCCCGGGCGGCCGTCGCCGGCGGACTGTTCAAGCTGGGCGAGTCCGGCCTGGGGCTCTGGACGGCCACGGCCGAGCACGCCGGACGCGTCGGGCCCACGCTGGCCTACTTCGGCTCGAACCTCAGCCCCGCCCTGCTGTCGGTGGGGTACATCGTCGGGCTCAACACGGCCGTGCTCATCCTGCTCGGCGGCCTGGCGAACTGGCTGGTCGCGATTCCGATCTGCGCGGCCTGCGAGCCCTGGCCCGTGGTGGACGGCGAGCCGCTGGCCGCCGCCGCGTGGGCGGGGCAGCTCTGGTCCGACAAGACACGCTACCTCGGCGTCGGCGGCATGCTCGTCGGGGGCCTCTGGTCGATCGTCCAGATGCGAGGGAGCCTGCTGAGCGGCATCGTCGGCGGGCTGCGGGCTTACCGCGGCGCGAGCCTGCGCGACGAGGCCCTGCCGCGAACCGAACGCGACCTGCCGATGAAATGGATCCTCGTCCTGCTGGCCTGCTCCGCCGTGCCCCTGTTTGCCGTCTACCAGGTCTTCGTTCGCGACGTGTCCGTCTCGCTGCCGATGGCGGTCACCATGCTGGGGACGGGTTTTCTCTTCTCCGCCGTCGCGGCCTACATGGCGGGCGTCGTCGGCTCGTCGAACAACCCGATCTCGGGCGTGACGATCGCGACGGTCGTGGTCGCGTCGGTTCTCCTGCTGCTGCTGATGGGCCCCGGTGCCCGCAACGGCCCGGCCGCCGCGATCATCATCGGCAGCGTCGTCTGCTGCGCAGCCGCCATCGCGGGGGACAACATGCAGGACCTCAAGGCGGGGTTCCTCGTGGGCGCCACGCCGTGGAAGCAGCAGGTGATGCAGATGGTCGGGACGCTCTCGGCCGCGGTGGTGATGGCGCCGGTGCTGATGCTCCTGCTGAATGCGTACGGCTTCAAGGGCCACGCCTCGGCGACCGAGGCCGCGCTGGCCGCCCCGCAGGCGAACCTGATGGCCTCCGTCGCACGGGGGGTCTTCGCCGGGCAGATGCCCTGGGGACTCGTCGCCGTCGGCATGGGGATCGCCGTCGGCGTGATCGTTCTCGATACCGTCCTTCAGCGGCGGGGCAGTACGTTCCGCACGCCCGTGCTGGCCGTGGCGATCGGCTTCTATCTGCCGCTCGAACTGGCCGTGCCCATCGCCGCCGGCGGGCTGATCCACCACGCGTTGGCCGCCAGTCACCGCCGACGGCGCCTGCCCGCCGAGACCGTCGCCAACGCCAAACGACGCGGGCTGCTGTTCGCCAGCGGGCTCATCACCGGCGAGGCGCTGGTCGGCATCAGCCTGGCCGTGCCCGTCATGCTCGCCGGTCGGAGGGATATCCTTAACGTCGTCGACAAACCCCTCGGCACGCTGCCGGGCCTCGGCCTGCTGGTAGCCATCGCCGCCTGGCTGTGCTATACCGCACGGGCCCCGCGCACCGAGGAAAACGACCAACGAGGGAAGCACGCATGAGAAGACATCTCGTGACAGCCTGCCTGGCTGTGACGGTCCTGGCGGGCGGCTCGGCCAACGCGTTCAATGGCCACGCCGTCACCGAAGGTCCCCTGCGGCTGACGATCGGCGAGGTCGCCCCCGTCACCGCTCTGGACGCGCCACAGACCGTGCCCGTCGCCGTCGGAAACACCGGGCGCTCGCCGCTGACGGTCCGCCTGCGGGTCCTTGGACTCGTGGACGAATGGCGCGTCGTGGGCCCGGCCGAGCGACGCGTGGAGGTCCCCGCCGGACGATCCACAAAGAGCACGTTTCGCATCTCGGCGGGCAAGGGAACGCACTCGGCCCTGTACCCGGTCCACGTGACGGCGACGTTCGACCGCGACGGGCGATCGGCAACAGCCCGCGCGATTCGCGTTTTCGAGGCCCGTATCGCCACGCCAATGGCGAACCGCGACCTGTCCCTCGTGTCGGTCCCGGCCCACGCCGCCCTGTCGCTGGCGGCCGGGCGAAGCCACCGCGTCGTCTGGCAGTACTACGACGGGGCGCCGGTGACCCTGCCCGTCGGCTGGGTCGGCTCGGCACCGCGGTCGTCCGCGACCTTCCAGATCCAGCAGGTCACCCGCGGAACCACCCGCCGGGCGATCCACATGCACCCGCCCTGGAAGCCCCGCGGGGGGAGCATCTTCGCCGAGTACCGCCTGAAGCTGCCCGAAGCCGGGCCGATCGAACTGACCTTCGCCAACGCGATCCGGGACCACCGGGCCGACGAACCCGCCAGCGACGGCGTGACCTTTCGCGTCTGGGCAAACGACCAGAAGCTCTTCGAACGCCACACGGCCAGCAAGACATGGGTGGCGGGCAAGGCGGACCTGAGCGAGTTCGCGGGCAAGGAAGTGCTCCTTCGCCTGGAGAGCCACCCGGGCCCGGAGCGCAACACGACGTGCGATTCGTCGTACTGGGCCGATCCGGTCGTCACCGCGGGCAAGCCCCCCGTCGCAACGAGCGATGCCGAGTGGAAGGCCCGGCGCGAGTTGGCTCGGCGAATCGTAGCCGGCGAGAAGAGAGAGGATGCCCTCACCTTCGACCTGCAGGGCGGGACGCGAGTGGCGGTGGTCAAGGGCCGCAGCGGCCTGGCCGACGCGGCCATCGCCATCGGCAAGGGAACGAAGTCCGTCGTCTTCGACGGCATCCGAATGGCGGTCCTGGGCGAGGCCGTCGGGCGCTGGCCTTCCCGGGCGAGTCTCACGTCCATCGGGATCGTCACGAAGGGCGACCACCGACAGGTCCGCCACTTCTGCACGCTGGACGGCAAACGGTTCGAGCTGACGGCCGAGCTGTGGGCCGAGGGTCCGGGCCTGCGGATTCGCTTCGCCTGCCCCCGGCGGATCACCGACCTGTCGCTGGGCCCGGCCGACCGCAAGGCGCCCCGCGTGTACTACGGGCACGGGTACTGCATCGTCGAGCCGAAGGCCTTCAGGGCCGGCTTCGGGGGGCACAACCTCTCGACGAGCCACGTCGGGTTCGACTTCGACAACGGCGTGAGCCTGCTGACGGCCTCGAACCATCCCCCGGACTTCCTCCAGGTGGACCCCACCACGCGGACGTACGCCCTGCACACGCACCACGACGCGACCTTGACGCTCGTGGCGGGCACGACCAGCGCCTTCGACTGCGCGGTGCGCTACCGGCCGCTCTATGACAAATCCGCCGCCGGCGGGGTAAAGCGCAAGGCCGGGCGGTTCGTCTTCGATATCTGGGGCGGACGCTACGCCGAGATCGCCCAGACGATGAAACGCATGATCGCCTACGGGCTGACCGACTCGCTGCTGACCGTTCACGCCTGGCAACGATGGGGGTACGACTACCGCCTGCCGGATATCTACCCGCCCGATCCGGGCCTCGGGACGGTCGAGGACATGCGGAAGATCGCCGCCGTCTGCAAGGCCGCCGACATCCCCTGGGGGCTGCACGACAACTACATCGACTTCTACCCGGACGCCGCCGGCTACAGCTACGACCACGTCTGCTTCAACAAGGCCGGCCGGCCCGTCAAGGCGTGGATCAACCGCTCGCGCGACGCCCAGAGCTACCGATGGCGCCCGGACGCGTTCCGCCCGTTCCTCGAACGCAACCTCAAGCTCATCAAGCCGGGCGTCGCGCCGACGCACTACTTCATCGACGTCTTCACGTCCATCGGGCCGTTCGACTACTGGGACCGCCGGGGCACGTTTCACTCGATGCTCGAGACCCGCCGCTGCTGGGGCGAGGCCTTCGCGTGGATCCGCGACTATCTCGGCGGCCAGGCCCCCACCACCAGCGAGGCCGGCCACGACCAACTCGTCGGCTATCTCGACGGGGCCGACTGCCAGCACCTCGAGCTCTCGCCCGTCGGCCGGCGGTTCCAGATCCACCTGCCCTGCGCCGACTGGCAGCGCACGCCGTGGTTCGACGCCGTCCTGCATGAGAAGTTCAGCCTGCATGGGGTGGGCTACTCCAGCCGCTACGAGGGAGGCCGGCCGAGGCGGCACCATGGGATCGAGAGCGACGACTACGTCTCCGCCGAACTGCTCGCCGGCCACGCGCTGATGATCGACCGCGGCGGCTTCGGGCGCGGGGCCGTGCGAAAGTACTGGCTCGCCCAGGACGTCATCCGCAGCCTCGCGGCAGACCGCATTGCGAGCGTGACGTTCGCCGAGGGCGACATCCATCGCCAGATCGTCAGGTGGGCCTCCGGCGCAACCGTGCACGTCAACCGCGGCACGAAGGACTGGTCCGTCGCCGGGCGCGTCCTGCCGCAGTACGGATACCTCGCGACGAACGGGGCGATCCGGTCGAGCATCGAGCGGATCGACGGGATCCTCGTGGAGCAGTCGGCGGCGCCGGGGCGGCAATACGTCAACGCCCGGGGGTTCGATCCCACCCAGGGACTGCGGATTCGCCCCCGGGCCGAACGCGTCGAGGACCTCGGCGGCGGGCGGATCAAGCTGATCGTGACCTGGCAGGTCGAGGCGCCCGCGCCGAAGGACCTGGCCATCTTCCTGCACTTCACCAGCGCCAAGGCCAAGCGGTCCGACGAGATCGCCTTCCAGGGCGACTTGACGCCGGCCATGGGCACGAGCCGGTGGAAGGGCGTCGTAACGACCGGCGCCAACCGTGTTGTGCAGATCCCGGCCGACGCGAGCGGCGAGTACGGGATCGGGATCGGCCTGTGGGACCCCGTGGCCGGTCGGCGGTACGCCCTGGAAGGCACGAACGAGGGCAGCCTGCGATACACGCTGGGCAAGCTCGTCGTCGTCCGGGCCGGCGGGAAAGTGTCGAAGGTCCGACTGGTCAAGCATCACGCGACGCCTTCGCCGCCGGCTCGGTGGAACGTGACGGGCAAGTTGGTGGACTTCGGGGACATCGTCACCGCGGGCGCCTTGCGCTGCGAGGCCACCGACGGCGGGTTCCTGGTGACCCCCCTGCCGGACACCGAGCCGTTCGTCGTCGCGCTTCGGCTGGACCGGCTGACGGACAAGGCCTCGTCGCGCGCCGCCGGGGTGGTCGCCGTCGCCCCCGACGGCCGGTCCGTCCGGAAAGTGGCGTTCGCCGCCAAAGACGGCCGCGTGAAATTCACCACCCGAAAGGGCGAGTTCGCCTATAGAGTATCGCTTACCGCCGGCCGGTAACGACCCGGCGAAGGGAGCCAAGGCATGTCCGAACCCTACGTGGACGCGATTCTGAAGTTCCTGTCGAACCGGGAGTATCAGCCGCTCAGCCAGCAGCAGGTGGCGCGGCAGTTGGGCGTGGCCGAGGCGGACTATGGTTCGTTTCGCAACACCGTCAAGCGCCTTCGCGACGCCGGGCGCGTCGTGCTGGGCGTCCGCAACGCGCTCATGCTGCCCGAGATGGGCTCGACGGTGTCGGGGGTTTTCCGGGCCAACCCGCGGGGGTTCGGCTTCGTCGTGCCCGAGACGCCCAACCGCCACGGCGACTTGTTCATCCCCCCCGAGGCCCAGGGCGGGGCCCTGACGGGCGACCACGTCATCGCCCGCGTGAGCAAGCGGGGCAAGCGCGGCGGCGAGATGGTCTACCGCGGCGAGATCGTGAGAATCGCCCGACGAGGGGAGAGCCGATTCGTCGGCACGCTGGCCTGCTCGGACGGCACGTGGTTCGTCGTGCCCGACGGGACGGCGATGACCACGCCGATCGTCGTTCGGGACATTGGCTCGGCCGGGCCGAGGGCCAACGACAAGGTCGTCGTCGAGATCGTCGAGTACCCCAAGCCAGGCGCCCTTCCCACCGGGGTGATCGTCGAGACGCTCGGTGCCGGCGGCGCGACGGAGGTCGAGACGCTCGCCGTGATCCGGGCGCACGGGCTGGAGGACACGTTCTCCGAGGCCGCCCTGGCCGACGCGCGAGCGGCGGTGGACGCCTTCGACGCCACCCGCGCCGCCGGCCGGAAAGACCTCACCGGCGAGACCGTCATCACGATCGACCCGCCCGACGCCCGCGACTTCGACGACGCGATCAGCCTCTCGCGCGACGGCGGCGGGGGCGTCACCCTCGGCGTGCACATCGCCGACGTGTCGCACTTCGTCCCCGCCGGCGGCGCGCTGGACGCCGAAGCGATGCGGCGAAGCACGAGCGTCTACTTCGCTCGCAGGGTCATCCCCATGCTCCCCGAGATTCTCTCCAACGGCGTGTGCAGCCTCCAGGAGAACGTCCGGCGGTTCTGCAAGAGCGTCTTCATCCGGTACGACGCCGCGGGCAAGGTCGTCGGCTCGCGAGCGGCTGAGACCGTCATCGCCTCGGCCAAGCGCCTGACCTACCGCCAGGCCCAGGCGATCTGCGACGGCGAGAAGAGCGGGTGCGGCAAGAAGGTCGTCCGCCTCGTTCGCGACCTGGCGGCCCTGGCCCGGCGGATCGAGAAACGCCGCCGCGCCGCTGGAATGCTCCACCTCGAACTGCCCGCCGTCGAGCTGGTCTTCGACGACGCCAACCGCGTCGTCGACGCCGTCCCCGAGGACGCCTCCTACACACATACGATGATCGAGATGTTCATGGTCGAGGCAAACGAGGCCGTCGCCCGACTGCTCGACCGCCGAAAACGGGCCTTCCTGCGACGCATCCACCCCGCGCCCGACCCCGCCGCCGGAAAGGACCTCTCGGCCTTCATCCGCGCTTGCGGGCGGAAGATCCCCCGCGACCTGTCGCGGAAGGACCTCCAGCAACTCCTGGAGTCGGTTCGGGGCCGACCCGAAGAGTACGCCGTCAACCTCGCCGTCCTGAGAACGTTCCAGGCGGCTGAGTACTCCCCCGGGGCCATCGGCCACTTCGCCCTGGCCAGCGACTGCTACTGCCACTTCACCAGCCCCATCCGCCGCTACCCGGACCTCACCGTCCACCGGCTGATCGCCGAGCATTGCCGCGGCACGCTCGACGACCGACCGCCGGAGGACATCTCGGCCCTGACCCAACTCGGCACCGATTGCACCGCGGCCGCACGGCGGGCCGAGGCGGCCGAGAACGAACTCCGCGACGTGCTCGTCCTGGAGTTGCTCGCCCAGAAGGTCGGCGAGGGCTTCGAGGGCGTCATCACGGGCGTGGCCAACTTCGGGATCTTCGTCCAGTCGCCGCGGTACCTCGTCGACGGGCTGATCCGCATGCCGGACCTCGGCGACGACTGGTGGGAGGTGGACGCCCGCCGGGGGCTCGTCCGCGGCGAGCACACGGGGCGGCGGTTCCACATCGGCGATCGTCTCGCCGTACGCATCGCCGGCGTGGACAAGGCCCGACGCCAGCTCAACCTCGTCCCCGACCGAACCGCCGACGCGCCCAAGGGCGCCCGAGGCAAGCCCAGAAAGGGGCCCAAGAAGGGGCCCAAGAAGCCCAAGAAGGACAGGAAGAGAAAGCCCAAGAACAGGAAGAAACGCTGAATGACAGCGGACCTCGCAAGGGCCATCCGAGACTACGCCGAGCTGGAGATCGAGATCGACCAGCTCGTCCGCGAGCGGGACCACGGCGCCTGCGCACGCTGCGAGAAGCCCTGCTGCCGGGCCGACGTCTGCCGGCAGGTCGTCGAGAGTTGGTGGCTGCGCGAGGTCA
>Ga0272442_10005884_pt1 | contig 16284 bp, 8 predicted proteins | sample SSMForm2O_FD_200262 | JGI IMG/M metagenome (GOLD analysis project Ga0272442, IMG submission 200262) | Marine sediment archaeal communities from Little Sippewissett salt marsh, Falmouth, MA, United States - SSM-Form-2O | ecosystem: Environmental > Aquatic > Marine > Wetlands > Sediment ...
GCCACGATGCCCTGGTCCCGGATCGGAAAGATGATCTTCCGCACGTAGAGCGTGTTGTTGAGATACGCCTTCTCCTGGTCGCGAATCACTCGGTTCTCGCGCCACGCCTGGCGAAAGTGCGTCGTCTCCTCGTGCAACACGCTGGACAGCTCCGCGCCGATCACGTCGTCGGCGCGGACCTTGAACAAGGTACAAAACGCCGGGTTCACCACCTTGATCACCATGTCCGCATCCACGGCCACCAAACCATTCGGGTCGTAGTCCCACAACAACTGCCAAAGGGTCTTGCCGTCGTTATTCATCGACTTCGCTCCTTATCGCCGGCAGTATTTCCTCTCGAAAGCGCAGCTCGATATTCGCCGGGCTCATCCTCGTGAACTGCCGTTCGCCAAGCTGCATGACAATTCCTTCCATACAGGGTCCCAGACAAAAGGCGCCCTTGAGTTCGACGACGCTCTGCAAGTCGTTTTCGTCGATAAGCCGTTCGAGGATGGGCAGGACGGCGCTGACGCCCTTCTGGTGACACGCCGACCCCATACAAACCTTCAATTCGATTTTCTCAGCCATACCTGCTGCCACTGCTTTCTTTTGTCACACCCCGGATTATAGCGAACGGCAACGAGCCATTCACCTCGAATCCGTCGCGTCGGGGAAAAGGCAGAATGCCGATCCCCTGCCACGGCGCGGCGACCGCGTCGATTCGCATCCTTACCGCGTCACCGGCGTGCCGGTACGTCTGACTTGCGTCACCAGCTTGCTGGAAAGCACCGCGAGACTGGCCGCCAGATCCACACGCTCGACAATCACATCCTGCGACACGCTTAGCTTGGCCGGCGTGAAATTCCAGATCGCCTTGATGCCCGCGTCAATCGCAAGCTCCGCGACCGCTGCCGCCGACGCCTCCGGGACCGCCAGAATGGCGATGTGCACGTGCATGCGAGCCGTGAGATTGCGGAACTTCGCGATCGACAATACCTCTCGGCCGTGAATCCGCAGGCCTATCTTGCCCGGATCGTCGTCGAACAGGGCTATGACGTTCAGCCCGTAGCGCCGGAAGCCGCCGTAGCCTGCCAGCGCCGTGCCCAGGTGGCCCGCACCGATGATGAACGCATCCGTGACATTGTCCCAGCCCAGGAATTTCTCTATCGCCGCCACGGCCTTGCGCACGGGAAACCCCACCCGCGGCTGGCCCGGTATGCCGACGGCCTCCAGGTCCTTGCGGACCTGAATCGCCTCCAATCCCAACACGCCGGCCAGTTGCGAACTGCTCATGTGGGACCCGTCCTCGGCCTGCCCTTTCTGCAGAACCGCAAGGTACAGCGGCAATCTCCGAACGGTCGGTAACGATACGCTCACGGCCACATTCCTTCTCCCAGCCCCTGGCACGTACAACCTGCCAAGCATTCGATATCACTATATCGATAAATATATATCCGTTACGCCAGAACTGCAAGTTAGTTTTGTGAAATTTGTCACATTTTTTCGCAAAAGCCCTTTCCTACAGGCTTTGCGCGCCTAATACGGATTCGGAAAAATTCTCGCGCGGTCTGTCATCCTGAACGAAGCGCTGCGGAGGGAAGGATCCGGGCCTCGCAAGGGAGGAACTGCCCATTCTCAGACCATCCCGGCGCGCCGGGATTCGCCTTTGGCTCAGGATGACAACATGCTACTGCGCGAGGAGTTTTCGCAGTGCGTATAAGATGTTTTGAGAAAAGCACTTAAGGAATAAGCCGCGACCGACCGAATCTCGGCTCCGACGCAATGCCCGGAGGCAGCTTTCGTCCCGAACGTTGGCGGGCACCCAGGGCCGTGTGGCCGATTCGTAGACGGCTACTGCGTCGGCGGCGCGATTTGGACCCGGGCGGGTCCTTCGATGGGGACGAGAAGGAGGCTGGAGCCGGCGACGTGAGAAACGGGGACGGGAAACGTTTGCGGTGCAGCGTCGGCCTCCTGTCCGAGCCGGCGTATGGTCACGTAGGGGTATTGGCCCTGCCAGCCCGAGACGAGCACTTGATACGGACTCGCGCGGAGGCCCGCGCCCCACCCGTCCACGGTAAAGGCAAGGACCCCGTCTTCTTCGCTCACGCCGCTGATGGCGCACGGCGCGTGGATGAAGCAGCCGGTCCGAGGAGACTGCGTGACATCGTAGAGGGTGCCGGCGTCGAAGAGTTCGGGCAGATGCGCCTGGGTGGTTCCCGGATTGATGGCGGGTCCGTCCCGGTGCTGCGACTCGAGCAGCACGAAATCGGGCAGCAAGCCCTGCCTGTCGAGATCATCGAGGGGCCAGGCCATCTGTAACCCTGCGGCGGTGATGCCCCGGCCGATCTGCGACCAGGGACCGTTGGGGTCGTGTTCGCTGAGCAGATGAAGCGCCGAGGCATAGACCAGCCCGCACCACTGCACGGGCCGTCCGAACCACGAGCCGACCCAGTTGGTCGCGCCGAACACGGGAATCGTCGCGTACGGACCGATTTCGCCTTCCGTCGGATTGACCAGGTATACAAACGGCACTCCCGTCCACGCCCAGTAGCGCGCCTGGTCCAGATACTCGTCCCGGCCGGAAGCGACGTAGGCCAGAGTGTAGGCCTTGGCGAGCAGGGCCGAGGCCAGAATGTCCGGCGTGTGCAAGGGGACCTCCCAGGTCTGCGCCCCGCGCGGGACCGTGTCGGCGTAGAGCAGGGTCTGCTTGTCCAACAGTTCCAGGCCGGCCTCGATCAGCTCGGTGTTGGCGCAGAGCGTCGCCGCCTCCATCACAACGAAGAGGTCGCGAGCGCTGTAGCCGTTGGCGTGGTCGGCGAAATGGGTCGCACCGTAATCGACGTCTCCGGGTCGGTACGTCTTGACTCCGTTGGCATCGAAACGATCCAGCACGCTCAGGGCCGAATCGTATCGTCTCTCGACAAAGGCCTCCACGTCGCCGAAAACCAGCGGCGCCGCCGGCGGCTGCACGTGCGAAACTCCGCCGTCGAAGTGTCGGCTTTCAGGCACGTTGCTCAAGGCAAGATCGCGCGTGACCATGAGGTCGGCGATCAGCCCTTCGTCGGTCTCGTCGAGGCTGACGGCCAGCCAATCCATGAACATGGCGGCGTCCGCGGCCGGCCCAGGTTTGAAGCGATCCTGCCAGACGGCGTGCCGGAACAGCCCGTCGACACCAAGTTGCGAATCGACCCATCCGTGGGCGAGCAGCTTCGCCGCCGACGCAAAGCCCCCCTCGAATTCGGGCACCGGTGGCAAGCCTCTGATCTGTACGTATTGCTCCACGGCCGGCACGACGGTGTTGCCCTGGCCCGCGATGATCCACATGCGTGCGGTGACGGGTTCGTCTGCGGCCAGCCGGACGGGGCTGTGGGCGACCAGATTGTTCTCGAAGCGACGCGCTCCCACCGCCGGACCGGTAAGGCCCATCACGTGGGCGTCCGAGCCAAAGAACGTGTCCGGCGAGTCGAACACCGGGCCGACCAGGTCCGAGGGCTCCCAGACCAGACCGATGTAGCTGCCCTCGGCCGCAATTGCCATCAGCGGAAACGTCACTTTGAGCGGATCGGGAATCCGGCGCACGTGCCCCGGCGTCGTGATATCGGCCTGACTGCTGCTCGGCTCGTCGCACAAATACTCCAAACCCGCCAGCAAGCCCTGATCCTTGCCCGCGCCGAACGTGTCGAGCCCCGCGAACAGCGTCAGCCAGGGCAAAAGCAAGACGTCGCGCTGTGCATCCACGCGAATCTGCATATCCACCGCAAGGACGCCGTCGATGTCGCTGGGGCGGACCTCTCTGCGAATCTCCCACGTGCCGCCTTGAGAGTCGCTGATGGTAGCGTTCTGGACCAAAGCGTCGCCGGCGCGCTCCAGGCTGGACGCAGCATCCTTCAAGTCCAGCCATTCGATCGTATCGGCCCAGAGCACGCCGATCAGCTCGCTGCCATAGCCGACCGCCATCTCGCGACCGGCCAGCTCGATACCGAAATCGCCCATCCCGGTTCCCCGGTGGACCAGTCGGAGCGAGCCCGAGCGGACCGTGCCGAATCGTTGCGCGTCCCCCGTCGGCCGGGTGGGCGCTTCGTAGGACGGGTCCTCCCATTTCGCCAGCGTCTCGACCTTGATGAAAGCCACGCCGATCTGGCCTGTAGAGGAAGCGGGATCGAGCCGGAAGCGCGTTCCGGGACCCAGAAGCTCCATGATAAACAGCTCGTAGTCGTGCCACTGCCCGTCGTTGTTGACGGTAAAGCGCACCGAGTGGCCCGCCCGGAAGGTCGGACCGTAAAACAGCTCGCCGCCGGCGTTGCCGTCGGATCGCATGCGCACGGTAACCTTGGTGATCCGGTCGCCCGGCAGGTCAATGCGAGGCCCTTCAATCCACGGATCGATGCCCGTCGAGCTGAAGGACAAGCCTCGGTGCGACCACGTCAGGTCCGCCACGTGGAAGTTGCCCTCCCAGCCCTGCAAGCCCTCGGCGAAATCCCACACGACCACGGTCTCGGCAAGCGTCTCGGAACCGGCCCAAGCGGTCATGAAAAAGCAAACCGTCACGACCATCCAATGTGCATTCTTCACAATCACATCCTCATCGAAGAAACCGCCAGACAGCAGGGAAACCGACGGAAAACGTGGATGGTCGCTGACATTGCACCACCATCCTCCAGCCGGAATCACCCTTATTATACGGATTATACCACACCCGACAGACCAGAGAAGAAAGCAAAATGCAAAAAAGCAATGAGCGTGAAACGTATCTCGTAACGATCTTGGCTTCTCTCTTCACCCGTTTCTATTCTTGATCTCTGATTTGCGTATAGCCCCACCCTGCCAGAGCGATGCGGCAAGACAGGAGCTGTGTAGGAGCAGCCCCTGCGGGCTGCGAATCGGCAATGGGCACACCGGCACCGCGACGCCCTTGCGTGGTGGATGGGTTGCGCTATTGGAGGCCGAAGGCTTCTTTGAGGTCGTCGATGATCTGCTCGGACATGGCGACGTGTCCGCCGATGGGCTCGGCGTCGAGGACCGCTTCGGCCGAGCACTCCAGGACTTCGAGCTTATCGAACGCCGCAAGCACGCTCTCTCCGACGACCATCACGCCGTTGTTGCACAACACGGCTGCGGGGCTGCGCGGCGTCAATGTCCGCGTCAGGCGGGCGAAATCGTTGAACGAGGTTTCGAAAGGCAGCAGACCCACCTCGCGGACGAAGATGTAGCTCTCGGGGATCGTGCGCGTGTCGATCGTCCGGTGCGAAACGCTGAACGCCATGACGTTGATGGGACAGGCGTTGACAATGGCCATCACGTCGGGATGCGCGTCGTAGACGGCCTTGTGCGCCAGGGCGGCGCGGCTCGGGTGCTTGCCAAACTCCTTCTTTCCCTTACGCACCATGGCGAGCTCTTCGGGCAGGACCGAATGACGGTCCAGCGGATAGGGCGTGATCAGGAACTTCTCGCTGTCGATCCGGGCGCTGAACGTGCCGGTCGTCGTCGTCAGCAGGCGCTGGCGATAGCCTCGTTCGATGAACCGGCAAAGCTGGTTGCGCAACTCCTTCTCCTGAATGGTCATCATGCTCGGGTCGTATTCGAACGAGTCGAGCGGCACATCGCTCTTGCTCTGCAACTGAAGCTGCTGATCGGTCAGGCATGTGGGCTCGCCGAGAGTTCCGGCTTTGATGTGAACCTTGCAGCACATCTCCAGCGTCTCGAAACGCTGAAACGCCTCCTGCAGAGTGGTGCCGCCGCAGCAGACGCCGTGGTTCTCGAGAATCACACTGTCGAAACCCTCGGCGTACTTGCGCGCGATTTTCTCGCCGAGGTCCTTGCTGCCGGGCACCCCGTAGGCCGCGAAAGCCACCGCTCCGTTCGAACGCCAGGCCTGATGGAAGAGCCGCGTATCCGGGACCTTATGGGCGATGCTGAAAGCGACCAGGGCCATCGGGTGGGCGTGGACGATGGCCTTCAGGTCGCGGCGGACCTCGTAAATCGCCTTGTGGAACGGATACTCCGAGGAGGGACGATGGAGCCCCTCAACGCTGCCGTCGGCCCGGACGCACATGATATCGTTCGGCGTAAGCGTGCCCTTGTCGACGCCCGTGGGGGTAATCCAGATATCGCCGTTCTCGTCGAGGATGGAAAGGTTGCCCCCGGACGTCGTGGTCATCTTATATTGATAGATGCGCTGCATCGTGAGCACCAGCTCATCGCGCGGATGAAGATATTCATATCGCATGACTTGCCCCTTACACAGAAACCATCGGCCTTCCGCCAGGAAGCGCACCGGTCTGAAGCCGTGAAGCGTCGTTCGTGAAGCGTGAAGCGATGGTTGCCGCGAGATACGCTTCACGTTTCACGCTTCACGATTATTGCCTTTTACATTTTGATTTATCCCCGTCTTCTTCTGGGGCTTTCTTCGCCCGTGCGGCGTGGGATCGTTCGCAGGGCGAGGCCGGGATCGCTCGTCTGCTCCATCCAATCGTCGAGTGCGGCACGCAGTCGCTCGAGATGGGCAGCGTAGCGCGCCTCGGCAACGACGTCATCGGTCTCATACGGATCGTCATGCAGATCGTAGAGTTCCTCGGCGGGACGTTTGAAAATCCCGGCCAGCAACTCGTATTGCGCCGGAAATTCGTCGCGGGCCAGCACGGTCGCTTCGTAACTGTGGTTGTCCCAGGGGCCTCCGGGAAAGGCGTCCGCCGGGCCGGCGAAGCCCACTTCCGGGGGCATCTGGGCGGCGTCCAACAGGCTCACCGGGTCGCCGTCCCACCGGCGCTCGGGCATGAGATTGCGCAGGTAATGAAGCCGGCCGTCAAAGACGCTGCGAATGGGATAGTACTCCAACGGATTGGGGCCGTGGGCGTTGTGCTCGGCGAAGACGTACCGGCGCCACGAAGAGACGTCGCCGCCCTCGAGCAAGGGACGCAACGTACGCCCCTGCACCGTCGCCGGGATCGGGAGATTCAGGTAGTCGAGAATGGTCGGGACAAGATCGACGTGGCTGGCGAGCTTGCCGGTCGTGACATCCTGACGAACGCCGGGACCGCTGACGATCAGGGGAACGTGAATGCCCATGTCGTAGGCGGTCGCCTTGGCCCGGTGATAGCAATACCCCTGGTCGCTCGTGAAGATGATAAGTGTCCGTTCGTATCTCCCCGACTCGCGCAGCGCCTCCAGGACCGCGCCGGCACAGGCGTCGGCGCACTGCACGGTATCCAGGTATCGGGCGAGGTCTTCTCGCAACAAGGGTGTATCGGGCAGGTTGCCCGGCACGTCGATCTCCTGCGGATCGACGCGGGGGGCCTCTATATCGACGAGGTGATTGGCGAAGGGCCGATGCGTGTTGCCTATGTTGGCCATGAGGAAGAAGGGCCTGTCGCTGCACTCATTGAAGAACACCTCGGCAGCGGCGCGATGCGAGCGCGGCGCCGAGCTGGCGCCGAAGCGATGCATGAAGGGGTACTTCCACGGAGGACTCAGATGAAACTTCTGCGTGATGCCCGTGACGTAGCCCTGGCCGTTGAGGATTTCGACCAGCGTGGGGATGTCCTCGTGGACACCGACCTTCTCGATGTCACCATACCGGCTGTCGGGGCCGAAGTCCTCGTCGGGCGCCGACAAGACCGGGGCGTGCGTATTGCGCCAATGTCCGTTGGAGTGGGGATGCATGCCCGTGAGAATACTGCTGCGGGCCGGCGAACAGGAGGCACAGGTGGCGTACGCCCGGCGAAACAGCACGCCCCGCTCGGCCAGAGCATCGGCGGCGGGGGTCGCTATCCCTCTCGTGCCCAAACAACCGAGATGGGCGCCCTGATCGTCGGTGAGGAGCAACAGGACGTTTAGTCTCTCTCCGTCTGGCGAGGCGACGGCCTGGGCCGACGCGCCGGGAGCCAGGGTTCTGCAAGCCGCACCGAGTCCGGCGCTTGCAAGTGCCAGGCCGCCCGCTTTGCTGATGAATTGCCTGCGACTGCATCCACCCATGGCGTGTCCCTCACATACGGTCTATTTCCTCGTGGCGATGCGCAGCCGGGGCGGCGCCAGCAAACCCGCCTCCCAGAGCTGATACGCATCGGACCATTGCTTGCCTCCGCTGATCCAATGTCCGGGCCCGTAGGCACCGGAGCGCTTGGGCACCAGATGCAGCGGCCCGAACGTGTTGCGCCGGGTCAGGACGACGTCCACGAAAATCGTCCCGGGATCGCGAACGTCTTCTGTGATCTCGGCCTCGTAGGGTTGCCAGGCGATCATTCGCGGCGTGCGGCCCTCGGACGAGACCTTGGCGCAGGCCCCTTCGAACCCCGGCAGCTCGATGAAGGCGCGCTCGCCGGCGCCGAGCCGCTGTCGCATGGGGATTTCGTAGCGAATCGTACCTGAGTAGAACGGCAGCCCCTGGCTCGTCACGTCGCCGACGGCAAGCCGGCCGGGTAATTCGGTCAGCGTCTTTTCCGTTCCCGCGACGCGCACGCCGAAATCGCCAACGAGATAGACCGCCTCGATGTTCTTGTCCTCCGAGAACGCCATCTGCAGTTCAAGCGTGTTGTTCCCTTTGACGAGGGCTTGCTCGGGCAGCGCCACCTTCTCAATGGCCGGGTCGATCCACCAGCCGTCCGGTTTGGACGAGACTGTACGGCCGTTTAGCTTGATCGCGAAATGCTCCGGATGCTCGATACAGAGGGTCACCGGTCCGGCCGGAATGGTTTTCGCGCGGAACGGAAAGGCCAATGTCACCCGGCCCTTGACTTCGGGCTTGGGCCAATACTTCCTGCTGAACCAGGGCTGCACCATTTCGCCGCCGCGCCGGGCCAGGCCGAAGTGATCCCGCACCGCCTGGTCGATTTTCAGCACTTCCCTGGCATCCTGCCACCGGCCCTCGTCGATTCTGTACTTAGCCAAATCCAACACGCATATGTTCTTCTCGTCCAGAGTGTATGCGAACGGGCCGGGGCACGTCTGCGTTTGCTTCCGGGCGTACCGAGGTTTGGGAGCGACGTCGGCCGGCTTCTGAGGCGTAATGACGTAGACGCGTTCGCCTGAGGCAGGAAAGTCCGTGCGAAATTCCATGGCCTTGCCCGCCGGCTTCGTCTCGATCCCGTACCGCGTCGAAGTCAGGCAGTTCCATTCGGTCACGTATCCGGCGGCCGGCACGCGAATCACGACATCATCATACCGCCGGTCGCGGTTGACGTTCATGGCCACCAGGATAGCGCGGTCGCCGTCCTGACGCATCTGGCAGAAGATGTCGGCAAGCGGCTTGCCGGAGGTCGCATCGATGATTTCGACGGGCGGGCGAATGTGCTTTTTGACCTCTGCAACGATGGAGTCTCGCGCGAAATCGCAGCGGACGGCGCGTTCGGCTGTGCTCCTGGCCAACGCGCTGGGGGACGCGTCCACATACGCCGGGGGATCGCCGGCAAAGATGACCTTGCCGCCGATCCGATGAAAGTTGTAAAGCGTGCTCAGCGTATCGGCACTGATGGTCGTCATCTTCCCGACCAGAACGGCGCGGTACGGCGCCTGTCCGACCCACAGCACGGCGCGGCCGTCCTCATCCTTCTCGATACGACAGAGGCGGCTCATCATCTCCTCGTCGCCGTAATCGAAGTCGATCTGCGCCCCGGCCAGCCAGTGGAACAGATCGCGATGGGCCTTCTCCAGGGCCGCGATCTCGACGTCCTTGGGCGTGGCGATATTATGCGTCCAGTCGACGTGAATCTGGCACCACAGACTCTCCACCGGGTTGACGACCAGCAGGTCGCAATATGGCTTGCCCTGTTGAAGCATCAGCCCGAGCCGGGCGAAGTAGGTCTCCACGGCGGCGTAATCGCGCCACCAGTTCGATTGATAGAAGATACTGGCCGGATAGTCACGCTTGGCCTCGCCCTCCATCGTATACCACGAAAGGTGATGGCAGCGCAGGTTGATTCCGAACAGCGCCTGCCAGTCGCCGACGGCCTTGTGTCCCTCGAAATCGAACTGCCAGCCGGTGACACCGTAGAGCTCCGACAGCAGCCACCGCTGCCCGAGTTGCCGAGCGGCCGACGAAAGTTGCTTGACGATCCAGTAGTTGCGATTGCCCTCGGTCAGCACGTCCACGCCGGGGTAGTGCTCGTGCTCGTAGAACCGCATCAGCGAGCCCTGCATCGTCGTCTGGGCGGTCAGCGTGTCCTCATGCAGCACGTGCCCGGTGAGCAGCATGTTGTTCTGCGTGCACCAGTCGTAAATCGGCCGGGCCCAGTTCTCCAGGAACAACTGCTGGCAGACTTCCATGTAGTGCCACTTGACCGGCGAGACGGGTTCGCCGTCGCGGCGCAGAAACAGCTCGGGCAGCCGCTCGACGAGGTCGTATCCGATGCGCTCCTGAAATTCCTCGGGCAGCTTGTCGGTCCAGGGGGTCAGCCACGTGGCGTTTTCGTTGGGCAGACTGAATCCGCACATCACGGCGCCGCGGTGCGGCTCGTCGGTGAAGATGCCGCGAATCGAGGTGCCCAGCCGGTCGCCGCAGCGGGCCTTGTACCGCTCGTGCGTAAGCTCAAGGAAATAGTCGGTGGCCTCCCGGCTCATCGTGTCGGCATAGGTGTAGCCGTTGTAGAAGCTGCCCTTGGCCATTTCCTCGATACTAAAGATCAGGATTGTCTTATTTACATAGTCCGACGAACGGGTGGCGTTGGTGATCCTCTCGCAGTGGGAAAAATCGATGCCGTCCAGATCGCAGGCGAAGGCGGCGTAGACCGCGTCGGACCAGCCGAATTGCGCCGCCGGCATCGCGCGCAGGCGCATGTACTTGCGCCGGAATTCGGGCCTCTTCGTAACCAGGCCGCCGGCGGTGCCGGAAGGCCAGCGATCCTCGTCGTACAACCAGGCCTCCAGGCCGAGCTTCTCGGCCTCATCGGCGCACGCATTGGTCAGCGCGAACCACTCGTCGCCTAAGTACTCGGTCGCCAGGCCGGTGCGCGAGTGCATGAAGAAGCCGCCGAAGCCCATCTCCTCGATGACGTGGATCTGGCGGATCAGCTCTTCCTCGGTAAGCTCGCCGTTCCACGACCAGAAGGGCTTGCCCCGATACGCCGGACCCGGCTCCTCAAAACGCTCGAAAAGCTGCTCGATACTCAGAGCCCCGGTGTCGGCCGCCGTCGCGACGCCTGCAACCAGGCACAGCACAACCAGCACACCGAAGAAATCAAAGCGCCGTAGGATGGGCTTCAGCCCATGCGGTGTCTTCGCGTCCGTGGCTTGGCAGCATGGGCTAAAGCCCATCCTACTGCCCGTCATCTCACGCAAGGTCGCTTCACGCTTCACGAACGACGTTTCACGTATTTTCGCTTTTTGCATGTTGACTCATTCTCCAAACCTGCGGGATTCAAACTTGTAGCGCCCCGAGCCGATCCTGGCACGGACGCGACCGTCTGCATATCCTTCATATTCGACGTTGTCGGCTTTGTCGAGGGGCTGCCCTGATTCGCGAACGCCCTCCGGTGACGGCGCCGGGATATGCACCGTCGCCGTAGTGTTGCACGGGATCTCGACGGTCCACTCGAAGCGCCCGTCGTTGATGCGCCAATGACTGTTGATGTGTCCATAGAGACATTCATGCTGGGTCCGGGCCCACTCCAACTGTCCGAGCAGATGCGGCTTGAGGACGATGTGCTTGAAGCCGGGCGCGGCCGCATCGGGCATGATGCCGCCCACTGCCTCGTGAAAAAACGCAGCGAACCCGCTGTGCATCGGATGGTTGTAGGAACGGTCGTCAAAGGGCTCGTCTTGCGGCCAGTCGAGCTGTCGCTCCGGCCACGTCGTCATGCCGCGCGACAACACGTACGCGTGGCTGGGAAACGTCGGGATGGTAAGCGTTCGGTACGCCAGGCGGTCGTAGCCATAGTCACACAGTACGGTGAAGAGATGCTTGAGCCCCTGCATGCCGCAACTGTGGTGGCCGTCGTGGAGCATCTCGATATCATGCACCAGCCCGCGGGCCACCGCCAACCGGAGATGCCGGGGCACCAGCCCGTAGCGTAAGGCCAATGCCATGCCCGTCTGGCTCCCCAGCGTCAGGGCGCCGTCGGCCGTTGGTTTAAGATAGCGGTCGCTGAACCCGCCTTGCATTTGCAGCCTCCTGTCGCTGCACCATTGAGCGAAAGCGTCATCGCCCTTCTTGGCGGCCACCGCCTGCGCCACCTGCAGCGCCGCGTAGTAATGCGTCGTCGCGGAAACGTCCGGGTGACATTCCATCGGATCGTCGAAGCGCGGTCCGCGCCAGCGCGGCGGGCACCAATCCCCCAGCCCGGACGTGTTGACCCCGTCGGCAACGAACGTCCACTTGTACTCCAGGAACGCCTTGATATGAGGACAAAATGCATCGAGCACATCTGTATCGCCGTAGTAGAGGTGCAGATACCAGGGGACCAGCACGACGGCGACGCCCCAGTCCGTGGTGGCTTCGAGGCACAGCCGCTTGCCCGGGGCGATGCTGCAAGGGACCATGGCCGCAGTGGGTTGGCGTCCCTTGTACGTGAACTTGCCCCGGCCCAGCACGCTCTGGATGTCGTAGGCGTACTTGGTCAGGAAGCGGGCCATGTCGAGGTTGTAGATCTCGGCCTCGGCCGCAATGTGGGCGTCGCCCGTCCAGCCGCAACGCTCGCGATGAGGACAATCCTCCGGAATGCTGTGCAGATTGTCCACGATCGTCCACAGGGACACGTCGTACATCCGGTTGAGAAGCGGATCGGAACAGGCAAAGGTCCCGCGCCGCGGCACGTCGCTGTGCACCAGCACGCCCTGGACCGACGAGAGCGCGGGCTCTCGCGTCAGCCCGCTGATCTCGGCATAGCGAAATCCGTGGTAGGTGAAGCGCGGCTCCCATACCTCCTCGCCGTCGCCCCGGCAGATGTAGACGTCCTGCTGGATGACACCTGTGGCGAAATCGCCGGTGGAGGCGGTGTTCAGGCTCTTACCGTCGGGCATGAGGTGTTCGGCGTAGGTGATCTTGATCTCGGCGCCGCGGCGCTGCCGCACCGAGAGGCGCAGCCAGCCGGCGATGTTCTGCCCGAGATCGACGATCCATCTGCCTGCGCCGGCGTCAAGAATGCGAGCCGGACGCACCGTCCGGATCTTCCGAATCGGCGGCATCAACTGCGATTGCAGTTTGCCGACGGCCGGCTGGACAACCTGCACTGCCTGCCAGTTGCCGTCGTCGAAACCCGGCTCGCTCCAGGCCCGCTGGAGCAGACGCGCGTCGAACGTTTCTCCTGCATAGACATTGTCGAACACGACCGGACTGTTGGCGGCCTTCCACTTCCCGTCCGTGACGACCGTGGCGGTGCTGCCGTCGGTGTATTCGATCCAGAGCTGCGCCAGACCGCAGGGCCGCCCGTACGCCAGCGCCGGCGTGAACGCGATGTTCTGGCCGTAGAAGCCGTTGCCCAGCCATATGCCGATGGCGTTGTCCCCCCGGCGCAGCGAGTCCGTCACGTCGTGCGTGACGTAGAACGCGCGCACGTCGTAACTGGTCTGTCCCGGATCGAGAACGTGGTCTCCAAGGCGCTCTCCGTTGAGATACAGCTCGTGATATCCCAGACCGCACACGTAGGCCAGGGCCGTTTTGACCGGCTTGGTCACCACAAATTCGTGTCGCAGCAGAGGACTGGCGAAAGCTTCCCTGCGATCGGGCCTCTCCATCTTCTGCGTCTGAAAATCGCGGCGGCAATGCGGGCCCTCCCGTCCATCGCGCCCGAGCGAGATCCAAGAGGCCTCGCCCCATGCCTCCGGTTCGAGCAGGCCCATGCGCCACCGCGCCGTCTCCGACCACTGCGAGACGCGCCCGTCCTGGTCCCACACCCGCACCTTCCAGTAGCACGCCTGCCGCGAAGCGAGCGTCTTGCCTGTGCAGCGAATGTGAAGGCTCCGATCAGACGCAACGCGTCCGCTGTCCCACAGGTCCGCCTGTCCCGGCGCCAGGCGGGCCGGATCGCTGCCCACGAGGATTTGGTATGCCTTCTGCCGCAGACCACGCGCTTGAGGATCTTTCGCTTCAAGGCGCCAGCTCAGGCGTGGATGCGCCACATCGACGGCGAGCGGATCCGCCAGGTATTCACAGCGCAGATGCGCCGGCCGCAGACCCGCCTTCCCGTCGGCGCCGCAGGCAGACGCGTCAATCATCGCTACAACAAGGAAAACGCCAAGCAGTACGCCAGGCAACTTCGGCACGCGTATCATGACTCTACCACCTCTTCAAGACTTCGCCGTACGAGCGCTGCAGCAGAATCTCGCTGAACTCCGCCTCGCCGCGTGAGGTCCCGGGGTCGATCCGCAGGCCGCGCAGACGCCCCTTGCAATAGAAGGAGATTTCGTACGGGTGGAATCCACCGTCGGTGGCCGGCTCGAAGTCGATCTTCTGTTCGCGGGCAAACGCGGGCGACGCATTGTCGCGCCAATACACGCTGCCGGCACCTGTAATGGTCGAACGCATCCGAAAGCGCAGGACCATGCGATGGCTGACAATCGGCACATCCTCGGTCGTGATGAACGGGTCCTGCCCCTTGGAGCGCAGGGTCAGCCCGTCAGGTCCGGCGGACAACTCCGCATCGCGCGAGCTCTGCCAGCCCGAGGCAGGCGGCTCATACGCCGGGTTTTTGACCGGCACCAGCGCCCCGGTGTCCTTCACAAACCGATCGATCAGGGCGTTCAGTTCCGCGACCTTCATCGGCATCCGGTCGGCCAGGTTGTTCCGCTCTCCAATGTCGTCCTTAAGGTTGTACAGCTCGAAACCGTGCCCCCGGTTCGGCCCTTCGCCGTAGAACCGCAGCAGCTTCCAGTCGCCCTTGCGGACCCAGGTGCAGGGACGATTCTGCGTGGCGGGCACATAGTGCGGGAAGTGACAGAAGACCGCCTCTCGATGCAGGCGACCCTGTCCCTTGAGCGCCGGCACAAAGCTCACGCCATCGACGTGCTGCTTCGGCTTTGGCGGCAGTCCCGCCATTTCCAGCAGGGTCGGGTAGAAATCGACGGTCGAGACAATCTCGTCGCACTGGCTGTCCGGCTCAACCCTGCCCGGCCAGACCACGATGCAGGGCGCCCGCGTGCCTCCTTCGTAGGCGTTGCCCTTGCCGACCCGCAACGGGGCGTTGTTGGTCGGCGTGGTCCCGTCCACCTCATCGTACATGTTTCCTCCGTTGTCCGAGACGAAGACGATAATGGTATTGTCGGCAAGCCCCAGCTCCTCCAACTCATCAAGGACGCGGCCGATGCCGTCGTCCATGCTCTTGAGCATGGCCGCCATGGTCGGGCAGTCCTGGACGCCGCGCGGATCGACCTTGTCGCGGAAGGCGTCGATCATGTCCTTCTTGGCCTGGTAGGGCGCGTGCACCGCGAAGTGCCACCAGCACAACAGGAAAGGCTCATCCTTGTGGCTGCGCAAGTAACCAATCGCCTCGTCCGTGACGCGGTCGGTGATGTACTGCCCCTCGGGACCGTCCGGGATCGTCTTGATGCGGTACGGCGAGAAGTAGCTGGGCGGACCCGGGTTCGGCGCGCCCAGGTCGTAGAGGAAGCCCTGGTGCCGCGGCCAATACTGCTCCTGGAGCCCGAGGTGCCACTTGCCGATGAAACCGGTGTGGTAGCCGGCATCGCGAAAGGCCTCGCCGACGGTGTACTCACTCAAGGGCAGAAACCGTCGCGATTGCGGCGTCACCATCTTCTGGTGTTTCGGCCCCTTCTCGGCCAGCATCGGCGTATCCGCAGACAAAGGCGGCAGATGGCAGGCCGGCGTGGTGATCCCCAGACGGGCGGGGTACTTGCCCGTCATGATGCTCCCACGGGTCGGAGAGCACAGCGGGCTGGCCGCGTAGGCGTTCGTGAAACGCATTCCGCGCCGAGCCAAGCGCGTCAGATGCGGCATCTCGTAGTACCGGCTGCCGTACAGCTCGCAGTCCATCCACCCCATGTCATCGGCCAGGATGAACAGGATGTTGGGCCTGGTGCCCCTTTGCGTTTGTGACGAGGCCTTTCCGGGCATGCCCCAAACGCTGCACGCGGCACCTGCTGCGGCAGCCCGAAGGAATTGCCGTCGAGAAAGATGATTCATGATGTGACTCCTTGTGCGGCCGCCGGGTACTCGCAGTCTGTAGGGTGCGGTCTGCCCCACCACTTGCACCGGCGCAGCCTTTGCGGTGGGGCAAGCCCCACTCTACGTGCTGATTGCGGATTCGACGCCGGCGACACCGCTGATCCCAGGTCCGCAATCCGAAATCGTCGCGGGGCTTCTTGCTCCCCTTGCTTTCGATATCTCATACGGCCGTTTTCGGTCGGTCTGCGGGCTGGTCG
>Ga0272442_10005885_pt1 | contig 16282 bp, 16 predicted proteins | sample SSMForm2O_FD_200262 | JGI IMG/M metagenome (GOLD analysis project Ga0272442, IMG submission 200262) | Marine sediment archaeal communities from Little Sippewissett salt marsh, Falmouth, MA, United States - SSM-Form-2O | ecosystem: Environmental > Aquatic > Marine > Wetlands > Sediment ...
GATTTATCAAAGTAGGAAAAACCACCACAGCTTTTACTTCTCATACTGATACAGTTCATAGAACAAGATGTGAAAGACAAAAAGTATATATGCAAGATGGTTGGGCTTTTGTTAATAATGGACACCCACTTGGAGCAGATGATGGAACTGGGGTTTGGTTGATGCTTAATATGATATACACCAACGTTCCAGGACTTTACATATTTCATAGAGATGAAGAATCAGGTGGTCAAGGAAGTCAATATGTGGTATCATATGCTAAAAACATGGTTAAAGGAATAAAAAGAATGATAGCTCTTGATAGAAAAGGATATGGTGACGTCATTACTCATCAGGGGTGGTCTCAAACTTGTTCTGATAAATTCGCTAAAGAATTAGCAAAACAGTTAGGTGGAAAATACAAACCATCAGATGAAGGAGTATTTTGTGACTCAGCTCATTATACTGCTCTTATTCCTGAATGTACTAATTTATCAATAGGATACTTCAATGCTCATACTGAAGACGAAATTCAGGATTTATCATTTGCTCGACAACTATTTCATAAATTGAAAAGAGTAAGATGGGAATCACTTCCAACTGAAAGAAAACCAGGTGTTAAAAAATATAAAGGATTTTTTAGTTATTCAGATTTTAAACCATATAAACCAACTACCTATAAAGAGTGGGGGTATGGAGATTATATGGGTTACGGTTTGGGTCATACATCCAAAGTAAAAACAGTTAGTAAAAAAACAGAAAGTAGATATAAAGACTTTGATGATTGGTTGGATGAAAGAGTAGAAAAAGATGAGAAAAAAAGAAAGAAGGGGTATGATAATTATTATGCTGATTATAGGTTGTGGTAAAATATGAAAGATTTTTGGAAACCAAAAAAAATAAATTTTAAACCAATGAACTTTAATATGAAACCGATAAAAGTTAAACCAATGTTTGGTATATCAAATCCTGTTAAATTTAGTAATTTTGGAATAAATAAAAACCCTGTTCCAAGACAACCAGACAAAAATTTAACTTATCCACAAGCAAAAAGAAGATATTCAGGTCTTTCTCCTTTTGGAGATTGGGATAGAGATAACAGATTAAATATGTTTGACTGTCGTCCGTTTGATTTCTTTAGACATAAGGTCCCACAAGAGTATTCTGAAAGAAGAGTTCCTTCATATTCTGCTCCTTCAGCAACTTTCGCATCAATTTTTAAGGATGCAGAGGAACAAATACCTGATGTTTTTACAGATGAGTATGAAGATGAATATTCAGAATATTTAACAAATTCTTTGTTAGGAAGGTCTGAGTTAAAATCATCTCCTTTCAAGGATATAGTGGGAATTTATTCAATTAACATTCCATCTAATGTTGGTCAGACATCATTAGTTTTAGAATATATAGATAAAACTTTATCATCATTATATCCAAACAAAGAGTTTGTTCCTATTCCTGGAGACCCAACAAAATTAACTGTTTTTGATTATGATAAACAACCAGGAGAAAAAGGACAAAGATATGATGCGAAAATATCAGATATTATAACTAGAATTGAAAAAGAAGTAAATCAGATGAAAAAAGCATCTCAATATGATAAAACGGATTTTTCTCAAGGTAGTACAATTAAATATTTGGAAAAAACAATTAAAGAATTGCGAAGTTTAATGACACAGTTAGTTCCTCACGACAAAGTTAAGGTTTGGATAACTGATTATCCTGTAGATATATTGAGAAAATCAACAAGACAAGGATGGCGTTCTTGTGAAAGATTAGACCCATATGATAGAGGAGAGTATGAAATGGGTCCATTTTCTGATGTTGAGAATTGGAACGCAGTTGCTTATTTCTATATGGGTGGAAAAGAACCAAAGCAGGATAATGCTAGTGCTCGAGTTATGTTAAGGTGGGGACGTGATGAAAGAGGAAAACCAGAAATAGGAATTGAACGTGATGTTTATCCATTGAGTAAAACAGGAGTAAGTGAAGAATCAACATTAGCTTCGTATCTTATTGATGGGCTTCAAGAAATTTTAAGAAGTAAAGGATATGGAACAAGAGAATTTACAACAGACGTGTGTGAAGCATATTCAGATATTGCTGGTGGTTCAGGAAGGGTAAGATATAGACCATATCCAAGACCAGAAGCATCAGTAACGGATATTCATGCTTTTAAAAGAGGATTTGCTGGAAAAAGAAAAGTTCCAAAACCATTTATTCCATTTATGATGAGAGAATCAGATATAGAAATAGTTAAACCTTTAGCGAGACAGGAAACTCTTCCTTCTCCTTATGTATCAAAACTTTCACGACATCCAGTTTGGTCGATAAGGAGTGAGGTGGCAAAAAGAAAGGAACTTCCTGAACCAGTTATATCAAGATTAGCAGAAGACCCCACTCGACAGGTTAAAACAAGTTTATTAACATATACTGAATTTGAGGAGGGTCGTCCGGTAGAAAAGTTTAGAGAACTTCCAAGAGAAACAATCAAAAAGATTCTTTCTGACACAGATGTTGCTTATGATTTAGCCTGTAGAACAAACCTTTCAGATAAACTAATAAAATTATTAGCAGGTCATAAAGCAGACCAGGTGAGAAGACAAATTGCTAGAAGAAGTGATTTACCAGATTCGGTCATAAAGAAATTAAGTAAGGATAAGATTGATGAGGTCAAATTAACACTTATATATAGTCATCCAAGAAAAATACGACAAATGCCAGAAGTTCTAGAATCTCTAGCGAGAGGTTCTCTTTCTGTGAAAAGGGGGTTATTAAAAAACATATCAGATTTACCTGACAATATTATAAAGATAATATTAAAAGATGCAGACGTTGTAACAAAACAAAACATTGCTTCAGTTAGTTACATACCTACAGAAGTTGCCTTATTTTTATCTAAAGACAAAGATGCTGGTGTATTGTATAATTTAATGTGTAACGGTTCTGCTTTAACTAATATGGACGCAAAAGACAAACAAAAAATCATATCAAATATTCTTCCAACAGCAATATCAAAATCATTAGAAAATGTTCTTGGAAGAATTGCTAGAAAACATTATTTAACATCAACACAAGTTAAAAAATTACTTGATTATATAAAGAAAACAAAAGACAAGTGGACATGTCAATATCTAGCATCAAATTCAAGTTTACCTGGAAATATCAAACAAGAAGTATTTTCTTTTGTTGTTGAATTTGGAGACAAAGATTCTCTTTACAGATTAATAGAAAACTCATCTGTTCCAGATGAAATAAGAGAAGTTGTTCGGGGGATGATTTAAATTGAAGTTTAACCCTATCAGGATTAAACCAATAAAACTACATTTTCAATTAGATTCAGACAGAGACAGAATTATTGATTTCAAAGACTGTCGTCCATTCAATCCACGATTTCAACACATAAGTGAAACAACAAAGAAGAGAATCAAACACCAACCAATATATGTATCTGATATACCAGACGAAGAATATCATGTCCTATCAAAAGAAGCACGTTACAAAGCCCCACGAGCACGTCAAGAAATGCTCTCTGCTATCAAAAAATATCCATCAATTCTTGGAGATTTCGAACGAGCCAAAGCCCACGAAGACATCAAATATAGATTTGTCCACACTTCATTTAAAAGACCAATATCAATAGCTCAACAGGCACGAGAGAGTATATACTTTGACAAAGGAAAGATAGATATGGATATTGGAATTCAACCAGTTGATGCTCTTCGAAATCTACGACCATTTGCTAAAAGATACAGAGTTAGACAAGCTGAAATGGAGCACGATGTTCTTAAACCATACGAAAAACAAGAAATTTCTCAGGATTTATTTAATTTAGAACATAAAACAGATTTAATAAAACAAATCAAAAAGGACTCAATAGTAGATACAATTTTAATGTATATGAGAAACGGTGAACAAAGTTTTGATAAAATAACAGAAAATTACTTTGATGAAAATCCAACAAAGGCTATGATTACTTTAGGTAAAATGATTCAATCTGGGTTAATTAAAGATGCTTATGGAGACAGAGAATATTTCAAGTTAACTGAAAAAGGAGGAGAAGTATTATATCATTTAGATAAAAATAACGTTAAAGTATGGAAAAATCCATATTATTATGGAGAAGGTTGTAATGTTTAAAACAAAGCCATTTAAATTTGATACGATTCGTACTCATTTTCGATTAGATACAGATAGAGATGGAGTTTGGGATTGGAAAGACTGTAGACCTTTTAATCCATATAAACAACACATAAGTAAAACAACAAGAAAAAGAATTTTAGAACAACCAATTTATGTATCAGACAAATATGGAGAGGAATATCATATTTTATCAAAGGAGGCTAAACAAAAGGCTCCACGAGCCCGTCAGGAAATGTTATCAGCAATAAAGAAAAGACCATCAATATTAGGTGAACTTGAAAGACGTGAAGGTGCTCGTAGAGGAGATTATAGATTTGTTCATACATCATTTAGAGAACCACAAAGGATAGAAGCAAAAGTTCAAGAAAGTATATTTAAAGAAATGCCTTCAGACTATATGACAACTCCTTTTCCTCAAGTTTTGAATTTAAGACCTTTTGCAGAAAGATATGAAACAAGATTAGACGAATTAGGAGAACATTTGTCTCGTCCATACGAAAAAAGACAAGAACTACCGCCAGAATCATTTGAACAAATCTTTGATTCTTTTGATAAACCTTTGAACAAAGTTGAAAAGGCGATAGTGAGATTAGATGCTTTTGCCAACCCTCATTTATACAAAGGACCATATTCAGGAAGAAGGTGGAGTGCATTTTTCACAGAAATAGTTCAAAGAGGAACAAATGCTTATAGAGTTTTAAACCGTTTAGATTTGTATAATAGTCTTAATGTTAATGACCCACACTGGAGTGATATTTTACAGATAGGAGTAGACCCATTACAACTTAGTAGGATTTTAAAAGATATGCAAAACACAGGAATGGTTTATAAACCAAAACGTGGTGTTTATAAAATAACTTCTCTTGGAAAAGAAGTTCTACAAGTTGTTCAAGAATCAGGCGTTTGGAGATATCGTGATACAGTTCCATCAAGAACAAAACCAACATATTACTCTAGAGCATATGTTCCAACAACTGGTATAAAAGTTGGAACAAGAAAACACAAAATTCTTAGAACAATAGGAGGAATTTTACATCAAGAACTTTTTTATGATAAATTTCCAGAATATGAAGGAAAATATATGTCGATAAGAGAATATGGTTATGGAGATAATCCAGTATCTAGAAAAACTATACTAAAGTATGCGTTTATTGATGTAGGAGTGTCTGGTTCAAATCCAGATGAAGAACTTAGAATATTAGAAAACACAGAATTAATATACCGACCACGAAAAGGGTGGTATAGATTGACAAGAAAAGGGTGGAATGTTTTAAATAAATTAGAAGCAAGAGAAAATTGGGTTAATCCTGAAAGAGAAAAGTTATTAGAAGATAGAGATGTGGGGTTGTTTATATGAAAAGAATAAAGCCATTAAGGTTTAAGCCGATAAGATTACGATTCAATTTAGACACAGATAATGATAGGGTAACAGACTGGAAAGATTGTAGACCGTTCAATCCTTTTAAACAACATGTCGGTCCATCAGAATACGCTGTTGAATTAGATGAAGATTTCACAAAACTATTAAAAGATATTCAAAAAGAAGCGTATAAAAGATACAAAAACAAACATGAAGCTAAAAAGACCGCTTTAATGGTTGCATCAAGAGCAATGGAACAGAAAACCCAAAGTCCAAGATTTGATTTTGGACCAAAGATTATAGAAGAATTTCCTCATACATACGAAGTCAAATTTTATATTCCATCTTTCTTGAATATAACAGAGAGCAAGAAGGATAAAACTTATTTAGATATTTGGGATAGAGATGCTGATGTTCATTTCTTTGTTGATGTTTCAGGATATATTCACGAACACTCATCCTTTAAATACTCTGGTCCATTCACAAAAGATGTATATCATGTTAGAGGAAAAAGATTATTTGCTCCAAAATTAATTCTGGTTATAACTAGTTTAGATAAAGAAAAGTTTGGACGAGACTTTGATAGTTTCTTTGAAGCAGTAATGGAAAAACAGGTGTTGATATGAAATTCAAACCAAAAAAAGTTAAAATAATAAAAAGCAAAAGCATATTAGATACAGACCGTGACGGAGTTCCAGATTGGAAAGACTGTGAACCATTCAATCCGTGGAAACATGTTAAAGACCCTGGAGATTGGATGGAAACAGAAAAACCAAAACCAACAGTATATGGAGAAGATTGGTTATCAACAAAGAAATATAAAAGAAGACCAAGAACAGAATTAGGGAAACCAACAAGAGAAAAATTAGAACGACGAGCAGAAGATAGATATGGTTTTGAAAGTATGTTGGATGTTATTGATAGAACAATATTCAAAGATGTTATAGAGACAGCTCCACCAGGATATGAATCAGAAATAAAAGGAGGAGTTAGATATTACCCTTACAGAAAAAATACTGTTATTCTACATGATAAAGACAAAGGAGTATATCATTATATAGATGTTGAAGAGATGTATCCTAGAAGATTATTATCAATTACTGACGAAGACAAAAAATTAATAGGTGGTGAAAGGAAGTTAAAGAAATATTTCTATGGAGTTAGATAATGGCTAATTGGGCAAGAACGTCGGTTGGGTTAATTACCTTTGCTTTTATTACATTAGTTTTATTCATAGTTCTTTCAAGTCCCATAACCACAATATTCGACATGATTGACGACGAAGCCGAAGACATGAATGTTAGTGGAGACGTCAACCCAATAATTTCAACATTCAGAACTGTTTTTGGAATGGTATTTGTTTTATCAATGATAGGACTTGGAGTTTGGTTTTTCCTAGGTTCTCACGAAGAAGAGTTTGAACAAACTGTGGATGAAAGACATAGACGAGGATGGTAATGAAAAAAATGATAATGACGACATCAATAATGATACTAATACTAATTTCATTATTAGTCCCATCAATTTATAGTGACTTTGAACAGCAACAAGAAGATTATGTTGATATCAAACTACCAGTTGGAGAAACAACTTTTTATACAATCCCACCAGACAAAACATTTGACCATATTGAATTTATCAGTTGGTCATTTCATTCTCAAAGAGAAGAAAAACCACAAACAATATTTAAAACCTATAGTTCAGAAGGAGAACCATCATTTACAAGGGTTATTTATGAACACCCATATGAATACGAGATTTTGCTTAAAGGGAGAGATGAAGTTTTAAGAATTAAGGTACCTGAATCATATTATACAGAAACAACAAAAGTTAATACCCAAACCATAACCGCTCGAGTTTATTTGAATCAAAAACCACAAAAAACAGTATTTCAACCAACCCACGACCCACAAAACCCAGATTATGAATATGTCATTATAACAAATTCAACATTATGGCAAACATTCAACGATGAATTCAAAGATTGGAAAATAACAAATGACCCAAAAATCAACAACATATGGATAGTAAATGTTTCTGATATATTAGGTTGGAGAAGTTATACTGTAGATGATATTCTAGGAGATGCAACTAATGAATCATTAGGAAACCACTGGAATCCAGATGGAACAGAAGCTACAGAAAATCTTTCTATTTTTAATGATACTCAAGCCCAAATTAGAAATTTTTTGAGAGATTGTTATGATACTGAAAATACAAGATATGTTCTTTTAGGGGGAAACAAGGATTTGGTTCCCACTCGTCAAGCCGCAACTTGTGCTTCAGGAGATGGATGTGGAACTTATGACAATGATTGGTCTCATGCTTCTGATATGTATTATTCAAACCTTCATTATCCTATGAATAATGTATCATATGAATATTTTATGCAAAGTGAATGTTGTGGATATGGGTTTGATTTAGTAGACTGGGGATTTGACCTTTATGTTGGTCGTGCTTTGGTTAATAATGTATCAACTTTGAATAATTGGATAGGAAAAACAAAAAACTATACATCAGGAAATGATAATGGAAATTATTTATCAAATATGATATGTTGTGCCAAAGATAACGCAAATTCAATAACAGATGATACTTGGTTGGATTTAGGAGGAGAATATTCAGCAAGTATCTATAGACAAATGTATCCAATATCAAATTTAACTTGGGTTAATGGACAAAACATATCTCAGGCTCAGTGGGATATAATGGACGATTATGTTAATGGGAATGTTGCTGGTTGGGACGGAATACATATGATATTAGCCGCAGGTCATGGAGATTATCATTCAGGAAGATTATGGGACCAATATCACTCTTGGATTTGTGATAATGGAGATGTTCCAAACTTTGTTTACTCTGAAAGTTGCTTGGTTGGAGCATTTGGCACAACTACAACAACTTGTGTAGAAGATTGGATGAAATATAATTCTTGTATGGTTGCAGGAATTCATAATTCTGCTTATGGTTGGTTCGGAGCATCAACTTTCTTTGTTGAGGACTTTTTAGAAGAGATGTTCAACCAAACTTTAGGAAATCAAACACTAAATTTTTGTAAAGCTCATCAAGATGCAAGGGAAAATACAGGACATACTCTTTATGATGGGGTTTGGGCGATGATATATAAAGAAACAAACTTCTTTGGAGACCCAGCGTTGGATTGGGTTTGGAATACAAGTCAATCAGATACACCAGAGTTTATTCATATTGATTATGGTGGAAACGGAACAAATGTATATTCATCAAACCCAACATTTAATTGGACTACAATTTCAGATGCGGCTAGTTATAATTTACAAGTTGCTACTGATTCTGGATTTAGTAATATCATTATTAATATAACAGATATATGTGAGGCAGTTTATCCTTCAGAATATTCTCAAAATTCAACTAATGTATCATTTATGTTACCTACTGTTGATTCACTACCAACAATGAATAGACTATATTATACAAGGGTGAGGTCATATAATTAAAAATAAAAAAATAATATTATTTGGAATACTAATAGTACTTACTGCAACTTTTAATATAGCTTCTGTTAAATCAGATGAATATGACCCCCAAGCTGTTGATATAATTGTATGGGGAACAGCTCCAGCAGGGTGGTATAACGAAACACAAGTCAAAACAATACAAGAAGGTCATGACAACGCATCAGTTGGTTCCTATATATATATCTATGCTGGTAGTTATAACGAAAATATTGATATTACTAAAGAAGTATATTTAGTGGGTAATTCTTCAACTAATACTACAATATGGGGTGATGGTGTTACAGACCATGTTATAGATATAGGAGAAGATGGTGTATCTGTTAAACATCTTAAAATTAACAATAGTGCGTCATTAGGAGCGGGAATTGACTACAATGGTTATACAGGAATAAATATTAGTTATTGTAATATAACTGGAAATTTTTATGGTATATATGGTTGTACTGAAGATGTATCTCAAGCTTGTATATATAGTAATTGTTTATCGGAAAATAATATTAGTATATCAGTTTGTTTTGGGGTAAATGTTATATCAAATAATTATATTTTTGATAATTATGATTTTGGTTTATCTATTATTTCTGGTGGTTTTGTATATAATAATTACTTTGACAATACAAATAATGTTGTAGGAACCACTGCTTATTTTAATATAAGTAAAACGTTAGGAACAAATATTATCGGAGGTCCGTATCTAGGAGGTAATTATTGGAATAACTATACAGGAGAAGATACTAATGGAGATGGTCTCGGAGACACCGATGTTCCTTTTATGAATTTAGATTATTTTCCTTTAACTACACAAAATAATATTAGATTTATAGATATTAATAATGGAAGCAACGGAACAACAATTATTCCTAGTGGTTATTTAGTATTTAATTGGACTTTTGTTAGTAATGCTGATAGGTATCAATTTCAGATTGCAAACGACCAAGATTTCACAGATTTAGTTGTTAATATTAGTGATATTAATGAGTTAATTTATCCCTCACACTGTACTATTTCTGATAATGTGTCTTTTATTCTTCCCAGTGGATATAGTTCACGTTTATCTAGAATTTGTTATTGTCGTGTTAGAGCATATATTAAAGATTAGAGGTAAAAAATGAAAATAAAGTATTTAATAATTGTAATAATCCTTCTGATGTTTAGTTCAGTATCAGGGTTTGTTGATGTTTTCCCACCACAAGCAACATACAATTGGCAACAAGGGGCTAGTAATGGAGTTACATCGTCAACAATCAATGACAACTGGATTGTGCTAACTGCTCGTTCAACAGGCGCATACAACTTTGCTGTGACTGATACAATAGAATTGGGAAATATATCTCATTTGTCAATTGATTGGAGAGGAGATTGGATACCATGGAACCCTGCTTTTTATAGAGCAAACATTACATTTGGTATATCATCTGTACAAGCGGATACTTCTTATGAAAGGTATATAGCTATGAATTCATCAAACTTTAATACAACTTCTTATCTTAATGTTTCAGATTATTATGGAATTTATTACCTTAAAGTTGGAGTAAATATATCTTTGGCTGGAACAGCAGACCCTATAACTCTTTGGGTTTATAATGTGACATATGATAATTTTAGTTGTTCGAGTCCAGTTAATGTTACAACTTATACAGACACAACTGCCACATTAAGAGGATACCTTTTAGACGACGGAGGAGATGATTGCACTTGTGGATTTTGGTATTCAAATATTTCAACAAGTCAAGCAGGAGTAGATGCAGGAACTGTAACAAATGTAACTTGCTCAGGAACATATAATACAGGAGATTTATTCACAAAAGCAGTAACAGGACTTACTCCAGGAGAATATTATTACGTTCGTTCGTGGGTATCAAATGATTTTGGGTTTAATTTTACAAACGGATATGCTTTACCATTACAAAGTCAAACATATTGGATATTCTTTTATAACTTTTTATGGCAGGGTAATACCAGTATTGCAATTGATGATTCAATAGAGAGTTTTTTATTAAATGGCTCAATAGCTTTTGAAGATGTTAGTGTTATTTTTAGATATAATGTAACTGCAGATGATTGGGATAGTTGGATAAACCCACTTTTTCATACTTTTTCAAATTTTGATTCTTGGGATGACTACCCAGAATTTCAATACTGGTTTATAATGGATAATACTTCAACATTAACTTTAAAATTTGATAACTATTCAACTTGGGAAGAGAGATTTATAACAAGACCACCTGTTCCAACAAATGTAAATGCAACATCTCAAGGACCAAATTCTATTAGATTAAGTTGGATAAACGCTACATTAGGAGATGGAACAACAAATCATTCAGTATATATAAGATACAAAGAGGGTTCTCCTCCAACATCTAGAACAGATGGAACTTTTGGAGCAAACGAGTATGCAAGCAATTGGACTACAATATCTGGTTTGACTGGAGATACAACATATTATTTTTCAGCGTGGACCTATTGTAACGCAAGTGGTTCTCCTTTAAGAGAGGCATTCAGTAGTTCATATGCAACAGCATCAAACACAACTCAAGGAGGAGCTTATACATTTTATGTTAGATATGAAAATGAAAGTTATTCAAATAATTATTTGGTTAACTTATCTCAATATAGCAATCATATTTTGAATATTTATTATTATGAAGGACAAGACAGAGTTAATATTTCTAATGGATATGCTGAGTCTACTGTATCTGGTGGTTTTTGGAACATATCAAATGGGTCTTTAAATTTAACATTAACAGAAAACCCATCATTCTTTGAATTCAAATGGAATGATAGTAACGGAAGTGATATGTATTGTTCAAGAATATTAGTCCCATCAACAGGACAAAGGAATATTACTTTTTATATAAGAACAAATTGTTATGTTTTTGCTGAAACAACAGCAGAACTAAATTCAACAAACACACTATTGAAATATCATTATGGGTACCTTGATGAAAACGGTAATTTTAGATATCCAAACAACCCTTATTGTGTAATTTATAAGTATAACGCAACAAATGAAAAATTAGTAATTCATTCAGAATATTTTGACCAAGAGGGAAAAACACATCCATGGTTGGTATATGATAATCGTTATTATCAAGGTGTTTACTGTGATATATTATCATATGAAAGAATTGGAATAGCTCCAGCTACAGACGATTTAAACCATGATGAAATAAGAATTCCATTAACTATAGATAGGTTTTATACATTTTGGGATTTAATTGAACTTGACTACGCTTGGGGAGCAGATGGTTTTTATGTTAATTATCAAGATACAACTTCAAGTACAAATTGGGTAAACTTTTCTGTATACTATTTTATAAATGACACATATGTTTACTCAGAAAATAGTACTCTTAATATTATTAATTTTACATATACTCAAGCTGAAGGATGTAATATGAATTTAAGTTATAAGTTTTCAATTAATGTATCTTTAAATGATGATGTTTCAGAATATTATGAGGGAGAGCATTATAGTGGAAAAATTCCTATAATAGCAGGAATGGAACCAATAACATCAAATGCTACTTTAGATTATTACTTTACTTTGATATTTGGTCAATCTCCTTTGTATTATAGTGGAAATGAAGATATATTTGTTCCGTGGACTTATGTTTTAATATTTATGGCTTGTTTTATTGTTCTTTGTACATTTGGAAGATTGAATGCTTTTCTTGGGGGTTTAGGAGTTGGATTAACTCTTTGTTTTTCAGGGGGAGCAATAACTGGAATTCAAACATTATTTTCAAACTATGCTTGGTGGGAAGGACCAATTCTTATTGTTATAGGGGCTTTTATAATAGGATTATCAATTATTGGTCTTATTGGAGGTGTTGAAAAGTGAAAGCAGTTCATATTATGTTATTTTTACTTTTGTTTAATTTAAGTATTTCTTTGGTTGGAGTATTACATATATATAATATAGGAGTTGATGTTCCTGAAGATTTTAGTCAAGGAAATATAGAAAATTATGAATCAACTTCTGCAAGAAGGGATATTATAACTGATTTTTTTGTGCTTGTTGCAGAATCTTTGATTTTTGGTATGGTTGCTGGTTCAATTATGACGTATTTCACAAAAATTCCTGCTGATAAAGCGTATGTTTATTCAGTATTTTTTACAACATATTGGGCTATGGCTTGGTCATCTACTAGTATAATATGGAGTATGGGTTCTGATAATCAGGGCGTTCAAATGGTTGTGATTGTATTTTCAATAATATTGGTTTCTATGTTTATGATTGCAATAATGCAAATGCCTGTTGGAGGGTGGAAATCATATGAATAATTTACTGTATATCGTATTAACTACATTAGAATACAACTTCTCAAACTTTACTACAGATGGAATCCTTAGAGTTGCTTTCGACCCTTATCTATCAATCTTTGGAAACTTCACTTGGGGAATCATATTTGGTTTCATAGGAGCAGGACTATATGCAAATGAAAGAAGTATAGGGACAATAATGATATATCTTATTCTGGTTGGTATCTTTATATCTATTATACTACCAGCCGAGTTTGCAGCTATTCTTGGTTTGATTCTTGCTTTCCTTTTTGGAACTATATTCTACTTGACATTTGTAAAAGAAAAAATTTAAATAGTACACACCAATACGAAAAGGAAGTGAAATATAGTGTTTAAAAAAATATTTATAGTTGTAATATCAATTATAATTTTATTTTCTACTTCAGTACAAGGAACAGGTGGGGGAGGAAACAATCCGCCATGGGGAGGACCATCTTTTCCATGGTGTGAATTCTGTTATAATGACTCTTCAGATTGGTGGCAATGGGAAGGATATAATGATTATTTTAGTAACTCAACACCAGATACTTTTGAATCAGATGTTGAAATTACAGGTAAAGGAATTCAAACTTGTATCAACTTAACATTACCAGCAGGGTGTGTAGCAGATGTTACGTTTCAATGGCTTAATGCAAGTCTTTATTTTGATATTTGGATGGATTGGGTTAATGAACAGGATTGGGGTTGGGAGGACTGGGATGTTAACTGGTCAACAGAACCAACTTGGGAAAATGACTCTTTTTGGTTTAACTATTCTAATTGGTCTCTTTTAAGTCATTCACAACAGTTATGTGCATACAATATAAATTGGACTTGTCGTACTGAAAACGATTGGGCATCTGTTTGGGATAGTTGGAGAATAATTGCAAATATTACTTGTGGAGTAACAACTTATAACATAACCTGTTACTATTGTTTTCAACCTGAACTCTGCCCACTAAGCTACATCTGGCCACCATCTCCCAATGGCACAGCTTGTCCTTGTTGCAGTCCAATGTGTATAAACATAAGTAATGAACACGGACATCCAATGAATATAACTATTTATAGGAATGATACTTTAGATGAGAATTTTTATCAAGTAAATAAATACTTATACATATCAAATGGCACATATTGCTTTTGTATTGATGGACACATCAATAATAGCATCTATTATCCAATGCAATATGATACTGTTTATCATTGGTATGTAAATATAACAGACACAGTCACAGGCACAATTTCAAATAGCAGTATCTTTAGATTTAGGACTGAACCTGACCCAGATGATTGTTTTTGTGGAAACCTAACTGAAGCATATCATAATGTTAGTTGTGGTTGTGGGAGTTCATTAGGAATGATAGGGACTATTGGAGTATTAGGGTTAATAGGTTGGTTTATGGTTAGAAAGAGATTAGTAGTTAAGAAGGGGAAGAAATAAAATGATAGAAAGTGTGTTTATAATTATGCTTATTGTGGGATTTATAATTTTTATGTGGGCTATTGAAAAGAAATCATATGTATTATGTATATTAAGTGTGATTTTTTGGCTCTTTATTTATCTTCAATCATGGCAGATAACAGTACCGTGTGACCAAGATTATTATGAACCTGGGTTAAGTGCTTTGTCTCTTTTGTTTGTTTTTATTGGGATAGTGTTTGCTATATATTATATGTTGCAAACATACTATACTAATAGATATGAAGAAATGAAAAAAGAAGCAGAGGAGAAGTATAGGAACTTACCATGAACAGGATAATAAAGGTAATAGAATTAGGAACTCCAAAGGAAACAAGAAAATCAATAAAGTTTATTGTTGACCAAATAGAAAAACATAATTTTGCTATCTGTTCAGATGGAGATGCCATTAGAGTTTTTGGAAAATGTCTTCCTGAAAACTATAAAGATAGTCTAACTATCATTTTTTCTAAAGGATACAAGAGAAAAGCTAAAATTCCACCATCACTTATAACATTAAAACCAGAATATACAATAGAAAGATATGATGACTTCAGTTTTAGGATTAAACTAAAATAACATTTTTATTTGAATTGTTTTATTTATATACAGGGTTCATAAGGAGAGTTATATATAAATTAAATACTTTTTTTAATATTTTAAAATTTTCTTTCTCCTTATGTTATATAACTTTTCCTTACTCTAAAATCTTTATATATAATATAGTGTAATTAATGTACAGTTCCATCGGAGATGGAATAAAGAGAAATGGAGGTGTAAAAAGGTATGAAGACGAGATTCGGATTCATTGACCCAGGCGCCATTATGGGCGTTGTTGTTTCACTGATAATTTTGGCAGTTGGTGTATTTGCATTCTTTGTAACGTTGAATGAAATCACAAATACCGCAAGCACTCCAGTTATTGTGAACGCAGTAAACAACGTCTCAGCTACAGGTAATTCCGTTTTCAATATAATTGGTATTGTATTGATTATTGGAGCTATAATGTCAATTGTAGGACTAGTGTATAACTACGTCAGATAATCATATCATAAATATGAAAACACGATTTGGCTTTATAGACCCTGGAGCAATCATGGGTGTGGTTGTATCATTGATTATCTTAGCAGTTGGTGTATTTGCATTTTTTGTAACTCTTAATGAGATTACAAATACTGTATCCGGCACAAGTGGTTTTGCATTTGCAACTAGAAATGCTGTAAATAACGTTTCAGCCACTGGTAACAGTGTCTTTAACATTATTGGTATAGTATTAATTATCGGTGCAATTATGTCTATTGTTGGGTTGGTATACAATTACGTCAGATAAATTCATACCTAGAAACATGAAAACTAGGTTTGGATTTATTGACCCAGGTGCGATAATGGGAGTAGTTGTGAGTTTAATTATACTTGCAGTTGGTGTTTTTGCTTTCTTTGTTGTATTGAATGAAACTGGTAATTCAATTGGTGCTCGTTCTAATGCAACAAACGCAACGCATAATGCACTAAATAACGTTTCCGCTACTGGAAATTCAGTATTTAACATCATTG
>Ga0272442_10005887_pt1 | contig 16279 bp, 14 predicted proteins | sample SSMForm2O_FD_200262 | JGI IMG/M metagenome (GOLD analysis project Ga0272442, IMG submission 200262) | Marine sediment archaeal communities from Little Sippewissett salt marsh, Falmouth, MA, United States - SSM-Form-2O | ecosystem: Environmental > Aquatic > Marine > Wetlands > Sediment ...
ATTTCATAATTAAAAATTGCAGGGTTTATGGAGAAAGAGGTTTGATGCTTGATGACGTTCAAAATGGCCTGGTTAGGCATACTCAACTTTCTCACGAAAGCGATTCAGGCGGCTGGGGTTTACAAGTTTTTGGATCTTATAACAACGTTTTTGAACATGTAACAGTGGACAGATATGTATGGTCATTTATAGTAGATGAATCCCATAATAACAATTTTGACCATTGTCAAAGCTTTGATTCAACATGGGCATTTATAATCGATCAGGACAGTTATAATAACATGGTTAAATATAGTAATCTAACAAATTCAGTATCCGGTTTCTGTGTTGATGGCTATGATAACATCATACATCACAACAACATTAGAAAGATAGATGGTTTTTATGCAACATCGATTGGTGGTAAAAAAAATCAATGGGATGATGGTATAGGTCATGGGAATTATTGGCAAAACTATCACGGAACTGATTTAAACAAAGATGGTATAGGAGATATACCATATATTATTAATCTTAAAAATATTGATCATTATCCAAAAATTAATCCTTACGGAAAAGTCAAGACTAAAGTATATACTAACGGACCATTAGAACAATTTTTAGAGAATCATCCATATATTTTCCCAATTTTAAGATTACTTCTAAGATTATAGTAAAAGTATAAAGTAGAGGCGGAATAAAGTGAAAAAATCCATTATATTAGCAGGTATGATAATTACTTTGTTATTAACCAGTTTTATATCTGTAACATTTGGGTTTAGTATTTCATCTTGTCAAGATAAGAATATTGATGATAATTTTAACTGGAATATTGAACACATCGGGGAATATCACTCTGGAGATCTTAGTTATGCAAGCAGTATTTTTATAAAAGATAATCATGCATATGTTACAGATCATGATACTGGTCTACATATACTTGAAGTTTCAGATCCAGCAAATCCTTTGCATATAGGACACTTTGGATCAGGAGAAGATGAAGTATATGACGATGTTTTTGTTAAAAACGATAATAGCAATATTTTTGCTTATGTTTTGGATTCTTCTCATGATTCTTCACATGGTCTTCATATAATAGATGTAACAGATCCAACTAATCCTTTTCAAAAAGGCACCTATCCTTCGTTTCCTGGTGTGGGGTGCAGTATTTTTATAAAAGGTAATTATGCTTATGTATCTGATGATATTAATTTATACATAATTGATGTTAAAGATCCATTGAACCCCTTTCTTGTAAAAGAATGTTACTCATTATGGGGGCCTCAAGACATCTTTGTAAAAGAAGATTATATCTATATAGCCGATCGTGGTAGGCTTCACATAATGGACATTTCTAATCCAGAAGAAACTTTATCTGTTGGTAGCTGCAAAATGCCTGAGGACACATACGCAGAAAGTATATTTGTGGAAAATAATTATGCTTATGTTGTTTTAGGTGATTCTAGTGGTGGTTCAGTTCAGATTATAGATGTGGAAAATCCAGCATATCCTTATATCAAAACTAGCTATAGAAAAGCATCTGAATTTTTATTTCCAAATCTCATCTACGTTCAAGATGGTTATGCATATATAGCCTTCATAGGAGAGACATTAAACAGTAAAATTCGTATAATTGACGCGACAAATCCTAACAACCCAAAAATTCCTAGAGACGCTGGAAGTTATTTTGTTGATATGCCTCTAAGTATATTTGTCCAAGGAGATTATGCATATGTAACTTATTCTTTTGCTGATATGATCGGTGGGCTATATGTTTTTAGTTTTACCGGGAAGGGTTTACCCTATAAACCAAGTATACCATATGGACAAATATCCGGTTCAACAGATACTGAATATTCCTACACTGCAGGTACAACAGACCCAAATGAAGATAGGATAACATATTTGTTTGATTGGGGAGATGGTACAGACAGCGGATGGACAAAATTTGTCATTTCAGGAGAAACTATAAGTAAATCTCACAAATGGAATTCGGAAGGAAACTACGATGTTAGAGTGAAAGCTAAAGACACAAACGGTGCAGAAAGCGAATGGTCAGATTCCTTAAGTGTTAGCATGCCAAAAAATAAAGCAGTATATAATCCATTTTTAGATCTACTAAATAATTATTTGAACAGATATCCAATCTTAAAAACACTTCTTAAAAAACTAATTTTACAATGAAAACCATAATTTAACTTCCCAAATTTGTTCTATAAAGATTATATACCAGTTATAGCAATAATATTATATAAAAAAGGAATGATAAAAATGAAGAAAACTATTACAATCTTTGCCGTTTTTGTTACAATTTTGTTTTTAGGAACAATTAGCATACAAGCATTAAGTATTGAAAGTGAAATAAATTATAATCTTTCAGAAAAATTAATAGACAGAATTTTTATCAGAGGAAGTATTAATAAATTAGAAAAAAATGAAAATTTCACCAATTTTACTGCAAAAAATATAAAATATTTACGTATATTTAAGTTTGAAAATAAATACAAATTTGAGATATGTAGATTAAAAAATATCGAATTAAGTTATGATATCGGATGGTATAGATTCAATGGATTTATGACAAATAATTTTATTTGGGGTGTTTTTTCAAATAAGTACTCACCATTGTAAAATATAAAAATATCAATAAATCAATATTTTTTTACTATCTTTTTGTATTTTTTATTATTGTACCAGTAAAAACCTGGTTATCTATAGCTTTTTCTAATTGATCTAATTTCTTTCCATTTAAGACAAAAGTAGGTATCTTTGCTTTTTTGATAATATTTAAAGAAGGACCATCTATAACAATATTTTTACCAGCTTTATTCCATTTTGTTCCGTAGTTTTTTATTAAATTATCAATTTCAATTTCATCTATTTTTTTTGCATCTTTGTATTTATTTGGATCTTTATCATATATTCCATCAACATTTGTAGCAATAATATACATTGATGCATCTACTATACTTGCTAGCTCAGCTCCAACCATATCAGTACTATGACCCGGGGTTGTACCACCCATAATTATAATTGGATACCCCTTCATATTTTTTGCATCTTCTGTATTATGAGGTATTTTATTGTTTGAATTTTTAACAACATATGTTAATATTTTAGCGTTCAATCTTGTTATTTCGATTCCTATTTCATCAAGTTTTTTTTCATCTAAACCAAGCGTTCTACCTAGTTTAATATATTTTCTAGCTGTTTTTCCCCCTCCAACAACACAATAGATTCTGTATTTTTCACTATATTTTTTTAATAAACCATCTAGCTTTTTAAAAAAGGATGTATCAGTATCATCTGAAAATAAAACTGATCCACCTATTGATATTACAATTGATTCCATATATCAAATGGTTATGTAAAGACCTATATTTTTAAATTTTTAATTTATGCTACTTCTGGTCCGGCTGTGCCTTTTTTTGGAGAATCTCCTAGTTTTACTTGAGGTAATGGTATCGGCGGTGGGAGACCTAAATCTTTTGCAATACCAACTGCTTCAGGAACACAAGCATGCATTACAGCAGTGTGAAGTCCACTAGCTAGCTCATTTGGCATTTTACGGGTTTCATTCCAGCCTTCTGATATTTTTTTTGCATCTTTGTATTCAAAAATAAGAGAACCTTCAAGTTTAACAAGCCCCACTGGCCCATAACTAGCAGTATATTGAAAATCAACACCAGCAGTATCGTCTTTTATATAGGATATACGAGTAAAAGTGCTATTATGATCTATTCTAACTTTTTGAGGTCTTTCATTTCTATCTGTATACCTTCTCGCTTCAATTGATTTTAATTGCATATTTCTAATTTTCATAGTCAAAGCGAGTAATAAAATAACTTGCTTTTAATGTTTTGTTTGATAAATTGTTTTTTAAACAAGTAATCTTAGAAGAAATATCTTTCTGATAATTTTTTTAGAAGATTTTGTAATATTGAAAATATAAGCTGATGATTATCAAAAAATCTTAATATATTTTTATTAGATTTTGTTTTTGGCATAGCTACTTTTAATGTTCCCCATTCACTTTCTGCACCATGTTCATCCTTTGCCCTTACTTTTATCTCGTATATTCCATTTTTAGTCCAAATATGAGAAACTGAAGAATTACTCTGCCAACCTGTGTTGTTTCCGTCACCCCAGTCAAATAAATAATATTCAATATTATCTCCATCTGGATCACTTGTTTCTGCAGTATAAATGTATTCTTCACCGGACGCACCGTTTTTCTGACCTTCAATCGTAGGTTTATTTGGTGGTCGATTAGAAGTCGGTTCAATAAAGGAAACTGCAGGATCCCCAAATAAATTTTGAAATAACATATTGTCTTGTAAACTTGCATCCCACTCATTTTGTAAAGAAGGAATATTATCATATTTACTATCATATAGCGCTTTTCCAATTTTTGTTATACCCTCATTGAAAATAGCATCAAAAAATTCTCTCATGCATCTTTGTCCACCGACATTTGACCATCCAACACCTGTATTCCATACTCCTGCAAAAGCAGCTTTTTTAGAGTGAACTGTCCAATATTCTGCCATACAATCATCTTCGTCAAATTTTCCTGCAAGACATCCATCTGAAAAAACAAAAAATAATTCGTTATTATTCAGATGTTTTACTTGAGTTGGTAAAAGCCTCATATCTAAAGCAGGATAGGAATGGCCATTGTATAAAAGAAAATGATGCTCTTTAGATTGTAATTTATTTATTAATTGAACTGAGGACCAAATCACAGGTATATCTCTATCATATATTTTATCAAATATGTAATCATTTGATGGAAAACCTTGTGTTGTATATCCATCTTTATTGCATTCATCAATTAAATCATCACAGAGAGTGCCACCCCATGTATTGTCAAGTTTCATACCTGCCATCATAATATTTCTAAGATAGTACTTATCTGATTTTATGTTTATATATTTTATAGTTTTATATACAAAATTATTTAGTTCTTCTTCGTTACTTATGCTTGCTCTTCCAACATATACTTTTTTATTAAAAGTCATATCAAAACGCTCACAATGTTGATCATTATCCCAGTATGACCAATCGTCATATACACTATTTAGGAATTGATCATATTCATCGTCTAAAATGGAGTAGTAAAAATCTGTTGGAACTGGATCGTATTGCCAATCCACATTTGTTGACATTTTTGCTGGTATTATCTCATAATCTCCGCCGATGAGAACATATTGTTCAATTGAACTTACATAAATATCTTTTAAGAAATTACGTATTTTAATATGATTTTTTGCTCCTTCATATTCATTATATATTTCTTCTATAGTTTTTATTAAAACATTAAAATTATCTTTTTGTTCATGAGCATCTTTTAATGTATGAAAATTGTACCCCGTTGTTATAGATTTAAAATCTTGATTTGTTATTATTATCATATCGTATTCTGAATTCAATTTATTTGTCATATTTGAAGAATTTTTAGATTTTTTTAGACTTATTGCATTAGTTATAGAAACAGAAGATAATATAAAGATCATCAGTACTAATAAACTGATTATTTTTTTATTCATATAACCCACATCAAGTTTAGATTTAATTATTATTTTGTAAGTATTTATAATTATTTATAATAATTAATATTAATATTTTAAAAAATTTTTTAGAAAAATAAATAAACATTAACAAATATGACAGAGAAGAGGAGAAGGCTATGAAAAAAAAATTGATATCATTAAATCTAACAATACTAATAACCCTGTTATTTATAACAAGCATCTCAAGTGCTCAGAATATTATTTCAGAATCGCACACAGTTGATATATACACTCAAGGAGACTATATGAAAGTCACAGAATCATTAACAGTAACATGTGATTCTGAAGAATCACATAATAATATTTCCTTTTGGATTACAGACAAAGCATCTGATATCTCCATATTATTTAACGATAATAAGATTGATGAAGAAAATATAATCAAAAACAATAATATCTATAATTGTAACATATCTGAATTAAATTTTAATATTACTAATCCAGCAGAAATAACTATAGAATATACATCAACTAAAACAATGGAAAGTTTTGAAAAAAAACTACTGAGAGACACAAAAATTTTAACTATAAACTATAATGACGAAAATATCTATACTGGAACTAGCATAAACAACAATAATAAGATAACTATAAAACTCATTGAAAAAGAAGAAACTGTACTCAGTATTTATACAATTATTACAATCTCATTATTAGTAATCCTACTGATTGTTTTTACAGTATATTACCTAAAAAAACAAAAAACAACAAGAAAAAAAGAAGTTGTAGGTGTCTCAAAGGAATATCTTGAGACAAAAAGAACGCTTCTTATGTCTCTATTAAAAGATATTGAAAAGCAACATAGAGCAAAAAAGATATCTGATGATACATACAACAAAATCAAAGAACATTATAAAAACGAAGCAGTAGATGCAATGAGAAAATTAGAGGATTTTGAATCAGAAGTCAAGTAAACTCTGTTGAATTTCTTTTTCTTTAGTCTCAACTTTTTCTTTTATTTCTTTTTTGAGAGTTTTATTTTTTTCTTGTTTAGAAGATATTGTAATTTCTTTTAGTTTATGATTATATCCTTTACCTAGCAAGTATTTTATTTCAATATCTGTTAAATCTAATTGCTTTTTCATTTTAATTGCAAAAAGTGTGTTGTTTCTAAACATGTGAATAAAATATGATAAGAATTGATCTTTTGTTTTATTATTTGAGTTGTGACAGATTTTACTAATTTTTTTAACAATAGTTTTTCTTATATCTGTTTTATTTTTACTACTTTTTCTCTGTCTAAGATAAGATGGAAAGTTATATCTATTATTTGGATAGTTATGGGATTTAGAAGTAGCTACCCCGCCGTTCATCATATCGCATGCATAAGACCACATGCCATAATTTTGGTTTTTAAAGGTTCTTCCAAGAAATATATCTGATTTTGAAAGCATCTCATATCCATTCACCAAATCATTGATATCTACATATTCTCTAGGCAGGTTTTCATTTACCCAAAGTAAAACAAGATTTGGGTCCAAATCGAGATGCATAAGTGTTTCTTTTATATTTTTTACATCCTTTGTTTTAAATATCTCTCTTAAAGACGAAAAAATATCTTTTTCTCTGTCTCTATAACCTAAAACCTTTAATGATTCTGTATCTATCTGTCTTTTATTCATACTAATTGATTGTAGATCGTTTATAGCTGATCTAATATCTCCTTTGCATCTATCTGAAATGTTTTTTAAAACTTTGATATCAACATTAATCCCTTCGGTTAGACATATCTTTTTTAATAAATTAAAAATCATATTTGAATAGGGATTGTAAAATTTAATTTGTTTACAAAGTGTTTTTAGATCTTCACCGCTTCCTTTTATTAGTTTATAGTAATCATTTACTATCAATACTATTGGTTGATTTGTAATTTTTACTGTATCAACTATTGCTTTTTTGCCACCTCTGTCACTTAGATCACTTTCTGACTCTCCTTGTGTTATTCGTTCATAAAGATTATCTGCTTCATCTAGAATTATTAGTTTTCTTCCCCCCTTTACTGAAGAAATAAATGATCCGTCATCTGAAAAGGTTTCGTTTACAGCACCAGTGGTTGCTACAGCATCTATTTTTTTTGCATTTCTTGCATCAGAAGTATTTAACTCAACCGCGGTCCATCCATAATCTTTTGCAAGAGCAAGGGCACAGCTTGTTTTTCCAATACCTGCGCTACCAGATAATATGATTGCTTTATAATCTGCTTTTTTTTCATTCCAAGAATTAGCCCATTTACGTAATTCAAATATTGCTTTATCATTTCCAACTATATCATCAAGAGTATTTGGCCTATATTTCTCCGTCCAATCTTCCATAATCAAATATTATAAACGACCGGTAATATTTTAATATTTGTTTTAATTGCTTTTACATAACATTTTTAACAGAAGTGTTTATTTCTAATCTTCAAAAACTATAGAATGCGAGGATGGCCCAGCCTGGCACGGCGATGGACTGCTAATCCATTGGTCTTACGACCTCGGGAGTTCGAATCTCCCTCCTCGCGTAATTTTAACATTATTACAGGAGAAAAAACAAGTTTTTTTGTAAAATGTCATCCATATTATTTTCGTTATTTTTATCATAAAAACATGAAAAATATTTACTAAATAAAAATCAAATTTCTATTGAAAAAATGAATTTTTTAAAAAAATAACCTACATTTTAATAGGGCAAATTTGTTTTGCATAATAAAAGATGAAGAAAAATCTAACCAGACTACAAAAAGAACTTATCCAAGATCAAAAAAATGAAATCGATGCATACCACGTATATAGTAGGCTTGCAAAAAAAACCAAAGATGGTCATAATAAGGAAATTCTTCAATCTATTGCTTCAGATGAAAAAAAACATTACAATATAATTAGAGAATACACAAACCAAGAGGTAAAACCATCAAATATTAAAATTGTTTTTTACATTTTTTTAGCAAGATTACTTGGTTTTACATTTGCTTTAAAGCTTTTAGAAAAAGCAGAAAAAAAAGCCCAAGTTGCATATAAAAAGATTGGGGAAACCTATCCAAAACTAGAGAAAATAACAAGAGATGAAGAACGTCATGAATTAGACCTTATAAATATGATGAATGAAGAAAGATTAGAATATATGGGTTCAGTTGTTCTTGGTTTAAATGATGCATTAGTGGAATTGACAGGAGCACTTGCAGGGTTTACATTTGCATTACAAAATTCAAAAATTATTGGTGTTCTTGGATTAATAACAGGCATTGCTGCGTCATTATCTATGGGTGCAAGCGAATATTTATCATCAAAACATGAGCAACATAAAAACCCCGGAAAAGCTGCAAGCTATACCACAATAGCTTATGTTGTAACTGTTTTTCTTTTGATAATCCCTTTTGTTTTAGTCGGGGATCCATTTGTAAGTTTAATTTTTACAGTTATAATTGCAATTATAATCATCGCAATCTTTAATTACTATGTTTCAGTAGCAAAGGATTTTTCATTTAAAAAACGGTTTATTGAAATGGCCAGTATCAGTCTTGGGGTTGCAGGTGCATCGTTTTTAATTGGAGTCCTTGTTAAAACAACTTTAGGCGTTGGCATCTAGAAAAAAAAATAATTTTTTTATTGATTTTCTTCTTTAAATTTTTCTTCTAATTCTTTCCACTCTGTTATATCTCTAGAAATACCCATAGTACCAATAATATTTCCCTCTGGATCAAAACGAGGTATTTTTGTCACACTAAGCCATCTAGTTGTACCATCGTTATTTGTTATTTTTTCTGCTTTATTTATTATGAATTTTCCTATGTTTAAAACTTCTTCATCATCTTTAAAGGCTTTTTGAGCCTGTTCAGGTGGTAAGAAATCAAAATCTGTTTTTCCTACCATTTCCTCTGGTTTAACGCCTGAATGTTCTGCTTTTGCTTTATTTACTTTGATAAATCTATTCTCATCATCTTTAAAATATACTGAATCAGGTATACTGTCCATAAGTGTCTGAAGAAGTTCATGTTCCCTCGCAAGCTTTATTTCTGTTTTTTTCCTCTCATTTATATCTCTTATAACTAAAACAAAGTTATCTACTTCTTTATCTTTTTTAATTAAGAAAAAAGAAGTGAATTCTACTGTCAAACGACTATTATTTTTATCTATTATCTCAGTTTCTTTACTTGTAGATTCATCTTTTGCAAGTAAATCCTGAAATTGTTTTACAACTATAGATAATGCTTTAGGTGTTAGTATACCCATACTTAAAAAATTATTTCCTATCATTTCATCTTCTTTTTTTCCAAATAAAGTCAGAGCTTTTGAGTTAATATCCAAAATTTCTCCTCTAGAATCCAAAACAAGCATTCCATCTGTTGTTGATTCAAACAGTCCCTGATATTTTTTTTCACTTTCTATAAGCTTTCTTTGTGCAATTTTTTGTTCAGATATGTCTTTGATAATTCCTACGCTACCAGTTATCATATTATTTTCATCTTTTAGAATACTCACCGATAAGTCAACATCAAAAAGGGTGCCATCTTTTTTGTACATTTTTGTTTCTAGATGATGTTGCATGCCTTTTTCTCTTATTTTCTCGGTTCTAATTTTATCCCATTGTTCTTGAGGATATAGAGTTTTAACTGATTTAAATTCTAAATCGGACTTACCCATATCTAGCATTTTTTCTGCATAATCGTTCCATGAAATTATTTTTTCATTTTCATCTGCAAGCATTATTGCTACAGCACTATTTTCAAAAATACTACGATATCTTTCCTCAGATTCCCTTAGTTTTTTTTCTGCTTTTTTTCTTTTGGTAATATCCCATATTAAAACTAGCATCACTGGTTTTCCTTGTAACATAAAAAGGGAGGTATCAATATTTACAGGGAAAACTGAACCGTCTTTTTTCCTGTTTTCTGTCTCAAAGTTCATACCTCCTTTTGATAATATTTCTTCTCTTAATAGGGACCAATCAACATGTTCTGGGAAAATATTTTCAAGATTCATTCCGTCGAATTCTTCCCATTTGTAACCTAAGAGATCACATGATTTAAGATTAGCCTCCACTATATTATCATCAAGAGTAGTAATAAAAACACCGGCATTAATCGACTCAAAAAGGGTTTTATAACGGTCATAATCTGAAGTATAATCTCCATTTTTTTCTTTATTTAAAAAATTATTATTTTTTCCTTCTAACATTTTTCAACCCGATTAGCATCCCAAATATAATTCTATATATTTCTTCTTGCGTTTTTGAATACATTATAAATATTTAAATTTACTTTAAATCTTGGTTTATATTTTTTCTAATTCTTCTTTTAGTTCTGATATGATACTAACTGGTGTGGGATCCATCTTCCTTAAAATTGCTAGATAACAGCTGATAAAATCACCTAGATACATCGCATACATCATCTTAGAAAGTTTCTTTTTACCTTTTATGTTTATTTCAATTGTATCTGAAGCATTTGTTTTGTATAGTTTTTTCATAAAGTTTAATCTTGTAGATAAATATACTGATTCATCTTCATTTTCCCTAAATAATATACATACAAATTTTTTTGCCATCTCTGGATCCATAGCCCATCCAACTATATCATTATGATTACATTCTGAGACTTCGTCGTATCTACAAACTATTTTACTATTCTCATTAAACTGTGTGCACCATCTTTTTGCAATTGGCGTGTATTGTTTCCAACCATATACCTGAGGGATTTTATTATAGATTTGTTTAGCAAGTTTTTTTGAAAGATTTTTTTCTGTTGGAATATCTTTTTTGTTTTTTGATCTAAATTCTTCTGTAACAGATATTGTGTCTTTTATTTCTTTATCGATTTCAATTTTCAGAATACCTATCTCATTTAACATCAACAATGCTGTAAATAGCATGTAGCCTGTTGCTGCTCTTGGTTGGTAACCTGAAGGAATTTTTATAAAAGCCACATCTCTTTTTTTACAAAATTCTTCTAGTTTTCCATCTGAAGAGATGCCTACTATTTTACATCTTTTTTGGTAAGCATGTTTAAAAGAATGCAGGGTCTCTTCTGTATTTCCAGAGTAGCTTTGAGTTATTACTAAAGTATTTTTATGAGCCCATTTGGGTAGTTCGTATTGTCTATTTACATAAATTGGTATATCTAATTTATCTCTAAAAAAAGCCTGGAGAATGTCACCAGATATTGCCGATCCACCCATACCTGTAAATATTATGTTATCTACTTTGTAGATATTTTCCATTTTAGATGAATTAATTATATCATAGGATTTTTTTATTTGTTCAGGAAAATCTGCAACTGAATCTAACATATTTGATTTATCTATCTTTGCAATTTCTTCTTGATTATCAAGCATATAAACATCCACCCAAAAGTTTTTTCAGATTGTTTAACGTATATATTTACGAGTTATTTATTGATTTTCTTTTTTACAAAAAAACCTTAAATGGACTTTTAATATCTAAATTTCAATGATAATTACAAAACAAAAAAAGTTCGAAGAAATATTCAGATCAATAGATAACAAACCTGTTTTTATAATAGGTTGCAGTGAATGTGCAACACTTTGTAATACTGGTGGTGAAAAAGAAGTAATTGAAATGAAAAACAAATTAAAAGACAGAGGTGTAGAAGTAACTGGATGGGTTATTTTAGATCCAGCTTGCCATTTGAATAATGATAAACGTCTTTTAAAAAAATTCAAACCAGATATTGAAAAATCAGAAAAAATACTTGTACTTGCATGTGGAAATGGTACACAGACTGTATCTGAAATTATTGAGGATGCTGATATTATACCCGGTAATGACACTCTTTTTTTAGGGGAAATAAAAAGGATTGGCGAGTTTGAAAAAAGATGTGAGATGTGTGGTGAATGCATTCAGGATTTATTTGGTGGTTTTTGTCCAGTTAGCCGATGTCCAAAGAGTATATTGAACGGGCCATGTGGTGGTGCTGTTGATGGTAAATGCGAGATAAACAAGGACATGGACTGTGTTTGGATATTAATTCTTGGTTATCTTAAGAAAAAGGGGAAATTAGATTTATTGAAAAAAATTCAGGAGCCCAAAAACTGGAGTAAATCAAACGAGTTTAGGAGGTCTATTAGAGATGGATTATAAATCTAATCTTGATAAAAAACTTTCAGATAAAAAGTTTGTAATCACTGCTGAAATAGGACCCCCTAAGGGTTGCGACAGTTCTAAGATAGTAAAAAAAGCAGAGATAATTAGAGATTATGCTGATGCATTTAACATAACAGATAATCAGACAGCGGTAGTTCGTCTGTCTAGTATGGGTGGAAGTATTATTCTTATTAATATGGGGTTAGAGCCGATTATGCAGATCTGCTGCCGGGATAGAAATAGAATCGCTCTTCAATCTGATGTTCTTGGTGCTGCTGCTTGTGGTGTGAGAAATATTCTTTTTATCTCTGGGGATCATCAATCTTCTGGAAATCATCCTGATGCAAAAGGGGTTTATGATTTAGATTCTATTCAGTTAGTAAATATTGTTAAGAATATGAGAGACGAAGGAGTTTTTCAAAGTAATGATGAGATAAAATATGGTTGTCCACCTATTTTTATTGGAGCGGCAGCAAATCCTTTTGCGGATCCTTTTGATTATCGAGTTGATAGATTAGAAAAAAAAATACTTGCTGGTGTTGATTTTATTCAGACTCAGAGTGTTTATAATCTTTGTAGATTCAATGAATATATGGATGAGGTTAGATCAAGGGGTCTTGATAGAAAGGTTTCTATTTTAGCTGGTATAACACCTCTTAAATCTGTACGTATGACTGAGAGGATGAAGTTTTTTGTTCCTGGTGTTGATATACCTGACGAGGTTTATAACCGTATGAAAAATGCATCTGATCCTAAAGAGGAAGGTTTCAATATATCTGTTGAAATTATAAATGAAATTAAAAAAATTAGAGGCTTGAGTGGCATTCATATTACTGCTCTTTTTTGGGAAGATATTATTCCATCTCTTGTAAGAAAAGTAGGGTTATTCCCTAGAATTTAATTTTATTTTTTCTTTTTTTTATTGATTTTTTGTAATTTTGTCATTTTGAAAATTATCCAGAATATCTTTTTATATAGTTAATTGAGAACATTATACACGCTATATGATATCATGCTATTGTATAGTATATTAAAAGAGAAGGGTGAAACGAAATGAAAGTAAGTAGAAAAATGTCTATAATAGCTGTTTTATTTTTAATTTTAAATATGATAATAGCAACCCAGTATGCTATAACAAAAATTGATTATGAATATAGTATAGTTCATCCTTGTGATGCGTCTATTAGATATATAGGGTCAGATAACTCTAGTGATAATATAAGAGTATTAAGAGTTGCGGGTAGTAATACCACAAATGTAAGATTGAAATTAAGACTTGGAAATGTTTATTCAACAAACATGAGAAAAACTTATACAGCAGCATTTGGAATTGTAAATGAGGAAAATTATTATTTAAATATTACCCATATAAATGTATCATCAAACAACTATACCTATATGAAAATATGGCTTCATGGCAATAGAGATGAAAACGCAAATAGTACTGTAACCGATCCTTCAACTGTTTTAATGTGGGATAATAACACAATGGTTAATGCATCAAATACTACTGCATGGACACTCGAGGCAGGTGACGATAATTCATCAAATATGTGTTATAATGTTTCAAACAGAGCTGCAACATCTGTGCAGACACCTTGGGATGAAACCGCACATGTTAGATATTCAACCAATAATACTAATGCAGTGAGCGGAGTATCTGATTTTGTATGGGTACAGATTACCTTAGATATACCACCAGAGGCAGATTCTCTTGGAACACACACTGGAACTATCTGGATACACCTAGAAACCGAAGCAAGTTAAAATTTATTTTTATTTTCCTCCCCTCTTTTCTATTTTTTTCTTTCTTTGATTTAACAGTAAAGTATGTATATTGTTTTTTTATACACATAAAAAAATAGTTGGGGAATTAGTTTTATATGACAAAAAAAGTAATGAAAAAAATTTTAGTTACTGGTGCAGTAGGTCAGATTGGTTCAGAATTAACTCTTGAATTACGGAAAAAATATGGTAAAGATAATGTTATTGCTTGTGGGAGAAAAACAAAGCCTAGCAAGGAACTTGAAGAATCAGGTCCATTTGAAATGGGCGTTGATATTACAGATATAAAAAATGTTGAAGATTTGGTAAAAAAATATGATATTGATACTATTTATAACATGGCCGCTATTCTTTCAGCTGTCGGAGAAGATAAACCTTTTTTATGTTGGAATGTAAATGTTGATGGTTTAAATAATATATTTGAAATAGCCCGCAAATACGATATGACAAGGATTTTTGTCCCTAGTTCGATTGCTGTTTTTGGTCCTGAAACCCCAACAAAAAACACCCCACAAGAAACAGTGTTAAAACCTAGAACTATGTATGGTGTAACAAAAGTTACTGGTGAACTTTTAGGTGATTATTTTTTTAGAAAATTTGGTTTAGATACACGAGGGGTCAGGTATCCAGGAATTATTAGTAGTGAGACACTTCCTGGTGGTGGGACAACTGATTATGCCGTTGAAATTTTTTATGAAGCAATAAAAAACAAGAAATATACTTGTTTTGTAAAAAAAGATACTCATCTTCCTATGATGTATATGCCTGATTGTATTAAAGCAACTATTGATCTTATGGAAGCAGATATTTCAGATCTTAATCATCACTGTGATTTTAATGTTGGTTCAATGAGTTTTTCTGCCGGAGAACTTGCTGACGAGATTAAGAAACATATTCCAGAATTCAAATGTATTTATAAACCAGATTTCAGACAGGATATTGCAGACTCATGGCCTAGTTCTATTGATGATTCAGCAGCAAGAGAAGAATGGAATTGGAAACCTTCTTTTGACCTTTCTTCAATGACAGAAGATATGCTTGAAAAATTAAGTGAACGACATAAAGATGGAAAGCTCTAGAAAAGTTTTTTTAGCAACTATTAGTTAACAGTAAGCGGAGAGAAGGTAATTTATGCAAGAATTAAATGAAATAAAGAAAGATATTGGTAAAGATAAACTAAATGAAATAAGAAATTATCTTGGAGAAGAAGCTGATTATTTACTTGGTTTTCATAATCCAAAAATTAACTCGGATTCTCTTCATCTTCCGGGTCCTGATTTTATTGATCGTATTTTTATGGATTCTGATAGATCTACTAATGTCTTAAGAAACCTTAGATCTATTTTTAACCACGGTCGTTTATCTGGCACAGGTTACATGTCTATCCTACCTGTCGATCAGGGTATTGAACATTCTGCTGCTGCATCTTTTGCACCTAATCATATATATTTTGACCCTGAAAACATTATAAGACTTGCTATCAGAGGCGGGTGTAACGCTGTTGCTTCAACTTTAGGAGTGTTGGGTTCTTTATCCCGCAAGTACGCGCATAGAATTCCTTTTATTGTTAAAATCAATCATAATGAGCTTTTATCTTATCCTAATGGCTATGATCAGATAATGTTTTCTGATGTAGAGCAAGCCTGGGACATGGGAGCTGCTGCTGTTGGATGTACTATTTATTTTGGTTCTGACAAGGAATTTTCTAATCGCCAGATAATTGAGGTTAGTAAAGCCTTTAAACACGCTCATGAACTAGGTATGGGAACTGTCTTATGGTGTTATCTTAGAAATAAGGCCTTTAAAGTAGATGGTAAGGATTATCACAGTTCTGCAGATCTCACGGGACAAGCAAACCATCT
>Ga0272442_10005888_pt1 | contig 16278 bp, 12 predicted proteins | sample SSMForm2O_FD_200262 | JGI IMG/M metagenome (GOLD analysis project Ga0272442, IMG submission 200262) | Marine sediment archaeal communities from Little Sippewissett salt marsh, Falmouth, MA, United States - SSM-Form-2O | ecosystem: Environmental > Aquatic > Marine > Wetlands > Sediment ...
TTGGTAATTGCTGAGGTCAAAGTGGTTTTACCATGGTCTACATGACCAATTGTTCCCACATTAATATGGGGTTTTGTCCTTACAAATTTTTCCTTTGCCATTTGTTATTTTCCTCCTTGGATATATAAATATTTATTATCTTGATATAATTAAATCAATATTTCTTTTGCAATATTATCTGGTACTTTATCATAATACATAAATTGCATACTGGAAGTTGCTCTTCCCTGCGAGACAGACCTTAAACTTGTTGCATAACCAAACATCTCTACCAGCGGAACATATGCTGTAATTATCTTTGATTTAGCTTTTGTTTCAATTCCTTCAACTTTTGCCCTTCTAGAACTTAAATCACTAATTAAGTTACCCATATATTCTTCAGGAGTTGAGACTTCTACTTCCATAATAGGTTCCAAAAGAACCGGCTTTGCTTTTTTCATGCAGTCCTGAAAAGCCATCGAGGCTGCAATCTTGAAAGCTATTTCAGATGAATCAACAGGATGAAAGGAACCGTCCAATAAAGTAACTTTGACATTTGTTACAGGAAAATTCGCCAACACGCCGCTTTGCATAGCTTCATATACTCCACTTTCAACTGCAGGAATATATTCTTTCGGAATTGCACCGCCAACGATTCTGTTTACAAATTTAAAGTCTTCTTCACTATTATGTTCTATGGAAAGTTTCACATCTCCATATTGACCTCTTCCTCCGGATTGTCTAACAAACTTTTGTCTCGACTCTGCTGATTTTTCAATCGTCTCCCTATAAGCTACCTGAGGTTTTCCAATATTTCCCTCTACTTTAAATTCCCTGAATAAACGATCGATAATAATCTCAAGATGCAACTCACCCATTCCTGATATGATAGTTTGGCCAGTGTCTGTATTAAAATTTCTGACAAATGTCGGATCTTCTTCTGATAATTTATCTAAAGCAATCGCCATTTTATCTTGTTCAGCTTTACTTTTTGGCTCGATTGCAATAGAAATAACCGGTTCGGGAAATTTCATTGATTCCAATATTATCGGTTTCTTTTGATCGCAAATGGTATCTCCCGTTGTTGATTTTTTCAATCCTATAATAGCCCCTAAATCACCAGCTCGAATCTCTTTCACGTCTTCCCGGTGATCTGCATGAATCATGACCAATCTATTAACTCTCTCTTTAATTACTCTTGTAGGATTGTATACGTAAGATCCAGATTTCAATGTTCCCGAATACACCCTAACAAAGCTTAATTTACCGATATAAGGATCAGTCATTATTTTAAAAACTAATCCGGAAAAAGGTTCTTTATCTTCTGGTAGCCTGATAATTCCCTTGTCGCTTTCCGGTTCTTGCCCCTTCACCGGTGGAATGTCAACCGGAGACGGTAAATATTTTATCGTAGCATCGAGTAGCAATTGAATTCCTTTATTTTTTAGTGCTGTTCCGCATAAAACGGGAAAAACTTCAGATTTTATAGTTGCTTTTCGTAAAGCTTTATAAATGTCTTTCATTTCAACATCAGTTTCATGAACATATGCTTCCATAATATCTTCGTCGTATTCAGCTAAAGTTTCCATCATTAAATGTCGATATTTTTCAGCTTTTGCCTTTAAATCATCAGGTATCTCAACTTCATCATAGGTTGAACCTGAAGTATCGAGAGAATACGAATATGCCTTCATTTTTACCAGATCAATGATGCCCGTAAAATTGTCTTCGTTCCCCCAAGGTAATTGAACAACAACTGTCTGGGCAGCCAATTTTTCTTCAATCATTTTCACTGTATGGTAAAAATCAGCACCTACTCTATCCATTTTATTTATAAAAATTAATCTGGGAATACTATACTTATCAGCTTGATGCCAAACTGTCTCTGATTGAGGTTCAACGCCGCCTACAGCACAAAAAACAGCAATTGCCCCATCCAGTATTCTTAAACATCGTTCAACTTCTACTGTAAAATCTACGTGCCCTGGTGTATCAATAATATTAATTCGATGTTCCTTCCAATAAGACGTTGTGACTGCGGAAGTAATTGTAATACCTCTTTCTTTTTCCTGAGGCATCCAATCCATAGTAGCTGAACCTTCATGAACCTCGCCCATTTTATGAACTTTTCCAGTGTAATAAAGAATTCTTTCGCTCACTGTAGTTTTTCCAGCATCGATATGGGCCATAATGCCTATATTTCTTATTTTATTTTTTGTAAGGTTTTTATTATTCATAAGTTTTTAGTAATTTTCTTTCCAATCTTTATTTATTTACCAACGGTAATGTGCAAATGCTTTGTTAGCTTCCGCCATCTTATGTGTATCATCTTTTTTCTTAACCGCTAATCCTGTACCGTTAACCGCATCAATTAATTCTAATGCCAGTTTTTCGTGCATTGCTTTACCGCTTTTTTTTCTGGCAAAACCAATGAGCCATCTCATTCCCAAGGTCATCCTTCTGTCCGGACTAATTTCTATGGGAACCTGATAACTTGCTCCACCAACTCTTCTAGATTTTACTTCCAATACTGGCATCACATTTTGCAAAGCAAGATTAAAAACTTCCAGAGGCTTTTTATTTGTTTTCTTCGCAGCAAAATTAACAGCTTCGTAGAAAATGCTTTCTGCTTTGCTTTTTTTTCCATCAAGCATTAGCTTATTAATAAATATTGATACGTTTTTATCGTGATATACCGGATCCGGGGCTATTGTTCTTTTTTCTGCTTTTCGTCTTCTTGACATTACTATCACCTCTATTTTCACTATTCTAATTTATTCAATTAAAACTATAATAAACAATAAGCTACTTTCATTCAATTATCAAAGAAAAAAAGTACCCTACTGCCAAATTTATTTTTTATCATCTTTCTTAGGCATTTTGGAGCCATATCTTGAACGTCCTTGTTTTCTGTTGTCCACACCTGTTGCGTCCATAACGCCTCTAACAACATGATACCTAACCCCTGGTAAATCCCTAACTCTTCCACCTCTTAGAAGTACTATCGAATGCTCTTGTAAATTATGACCGATTCCAGGAATGTAGGCAGTAACCTCCATGTTATTGGTCAATCTTACACGAGCAACCTTTCTAAGTGCTGAGTTAGGTTTCTTGGGAGTAATGGTCCATACTCGCGTACACACGCCTCTTTTCAATGGTGAACCTTTTAAGGACGGCGTTCCACATTTTTTTAATATCTTTTTTCTGCTTTTTCTAACTAATTGATTTATGGTCGGCATATTTTACCTTCCTTTTCCTAAGTTTTATTAATTAATAATTTTTAAAAATACTTTTATATTCTAACAGCATCATTATTTGATGTCAACTATTCTTTTAATGTTTTTCAATAACGAGAAGGGCGTTTTTGATCTAAGCCTGTTCATCGTCTTTTAACGTTGAATCATTACTATCATGCACTTCTTCAATTTCCTTCTTTAACGGGTTATCTTGTTCCTGGTTCACATCAATTTCCAAATCTTTAAAGATTTCTTCTACTTGCTGTTCATCTTCTCGAATTGAATCAATTTGAACTTTTCCGTATATATCCAAGCCGGTTCCAGCAGGGATAATATTTCCGATGATGACATTCTCTTTTAAGCCATACAGCTTATCATCTTTTCCTTTGATAGCTGCATTGGTCAATACATGTGTCGTTCTCTGAAAAGATGCTGCAGAAAGAAAACTTTCAGTAGAAAGGGAAGCTTGAGTTATGCCCTGAATAATAGGCATACCAATGGCTGGAAATTTCTTTCTTCTGACAATCCCAATTTTCTCGATGATATCAAATTCAATCATACTGTCATCGTCTCGCAGCTTAATTAAGTCCAGACGCTTATTACTTATTTCACCCGCATCATCTCTGCTAATTTTTTTACCGGCATTGATTATTATGTCCCCAGATTCTGGGTCTTTTATTTCAACTGCCGATATTTTACCTACGACATTTTTGTAAAGGTACTCTAAAAGACGTCCTTCTAAAGAAAAGTATCTACCGTCTTCCAAGGGAATATCGCTTACTCTGGAAGAAAGAATTTTTTTGACCAAATTCTTGCTGATTATTTGACCTTTATCAGCAAGAATTTCACCGGTTACCGAATCAGACATATCTTCGCCGATGGGTTGACCAATAATCTCCTCTTTGATCAGCTTGGCAATACCATCTCTTATAGATAAATCCTTTACATGTGTCCAGTATTTAATGGTACTGATTTTTTCGACTATCAATTTTTCAATGTCCATGATTGATAATTCGCTGTTTTTATTGATTAATATTTGAGAACTTTCAGATCCTATAACATCTTCAGCAAGAATTTTTCCCTCCAATTGCGCTTTAATATATGGAGGATTCACGCAGGTGATAGATGTTTTACCCATTTTTATAATTTCCATTGCAATATCTTTGTCGATGGTTACTTTATTGCTTATTGCATTTTGGATTATTTCATTATCCATCTGGTTGCTTTGGAAGTCAACATCAGAATCTTCGATCATTGTATAGCCATTTATTTTTTTAATAAAAGCAGTTTCCCCTTTTATTATGGTGTACTTTTTATTTTCTTTGTTTATAATTTTAAATTCATTAAACTCTATTTTTTCCAATTTTGAAATAATTTTATTATCAATTTCTTCATTTTCTTCAAGAATTACTTCACCAGTTTTTTCATTAGCTAAGGTATAAAGTATAGTACTATTCTCCAATAATTCTCTATTCTTAGCGATGATTTCATTGTTTTCTTGAACAATCGCTTGGTTTGCTTTTTCAAAGTCGGATATATATACTAATTCTCCAGATAATAATTCAGTATCCCTGGCTGATCTGATATAAATCATATTTAAGCGTGCAATTTGTCTTATGATTGTCTCAATATGTTTATCGTTAATGGTTACACCTTGAGATCTGTAAACTGCCTGAATCTCTTTTAGTAAATATTCCTGTACTGCTTTGATTCCCTGAATTTTAAGAATTTCGCGCGGATCGATAAATCCAACAGTCAGTCTTTGCCCTGCTGTTATTTCTTGATCCTTCTCTACCACAATTCGCAAATCCTGCGGGATATTATATATTTTTTTCTTTTCGTCTTTGCTTATTCTGTTGCCAATGGAACTTTCCGGAACAATCTCTATTTTTTTACGATTGTTTTCATCGCTTACAATATCACCGACTATACCATTTATTTCACTTATCACTGCCTGTTTTTTGGGTTTTCTCACTTCGAATAATTGTTCTACCCTTGGAAGTCCCAAAGTGATATCTTCACCTGATATTTTTATACCTCCAGTATGGAAGGTTCTCAAGGTCAGCTGGGTTCCGGGCTCTCCAATTGATTGTGCCGCAATAACACCAACAGCTTCTCCAATATTTACCATCTTTCCAGTTGCCATATCTTTACCATAACATTTGGCACAGATTCCATGTTCAGCTATACAGGTGAGAACTGATCTTACTTTTACTTCACTTATGCCGGATTCAACGACTTTTTTCGCCATTTCTTCATTAATTTCTTCGCCAATTTTAACAATAATTTTTCCAGTTTTGGCATTAACCACTTCTTCTTGAGCTATTCTTCCAACCAATCTTTCTTCTAAGGTTTCTATAATGGTCCCATCTTCCTGGAAAGCTCTAATCATTATCCCATCTGTCGTACCACAGTCTTCTTCTCTAATGATAGCATCTTGTGCTACGTCAACCAATCTTCTTGTTAAGTAACCTGATTTTGAAGTTCTTAGCGCCGTGTCTGCCAATCCTTTTCGGGCACCATGGGTAGAAATAAAATATTCTAATACTGAAAGACCATCCCGAAAATTCGATCTTATTGGAAATTCAATGATTTTCCCGGATGGATCCGCCATTAATCCGCGCATACCCGCAAGCTGCCCAATTTGCCGTTTACTTCCACGTGCTCCTGAATCCGCCATGATATACAATGGGTTAAATTTGCTTAAATTTTTCAAAATAGCATCAACAACATCATTAGAAGCTTTGGTCCAGGAGTTTACAATCTTTTGTTCTCTTTCATCTTCCATGATTAATCCATAGTTATATTGTTCTTGGATTTTATCTACTTCTTTTTCAGTTTGATCAATGATCTTGTCTTTTGTCGAAGGTATCTCTAAATCAACAATTCCAATGGAAATACCGGATAATGTTGCAAAATCGAAACCTATTCTTTTAATTTTATCCAATATGACTACCGTGTTATCAGCGCCATATTTTCTATAGACAAATGATATGATTTTTTCTAATGATTTCTTATTGATCGTAAAATTAACAAAATCCATATTTTCCGGGAGAACTTCATTAAAGATAATTCTTCCCACCGTTGTGTCTTTCATTGATCGACCAATCCGAAATTTAATCTTAGCGTGCAAAGCAATAATCCCATCTTCGTAAGCCCTAATGGCTTCATGGGAAGAACCATAGACTTTTCCTTCACCCTTTTGATTGTTTTCTTTCATGGTTAAATAATAGCAACCTAAAATAATATCCTGACTTGGTAATGCAATCGGCAAGCCATTCGAAGGTGAAAGAATATTTCTCGAAGAAAGCATTAATGTTTGAGCTTCTGCTTGTGCTTCCGGTGAAATGGGAACATGAATAGCCATCTGGTCACCATCAAAATCAGCGTTAAATGCCGCACAAACCAAAGGATGGATTTGAATAGCGCTTCCCTCAACCAAAACAGGTTTAAATGCTTGAATTCCCAATCGATGCAATGTTGGAGCTCTATTTAAAAGGATGGGTCTGTCTTCAATAATGTTCTTCAAAATACCCCATACTTCAGGTCTACCCTTATCTACCATCTTTTTTGCTGTTTTTATATTATGAGCTAAATCTTTTGCAACTAATTCTCTCATAACATAAGGTTTAAAAAGTTCCAGAGCCATCTTTTTGGGCAATCCACATTGGTAGAATTTTAATTCAGGTCCAGCAACAATAACTGACCTCCCAGAATAATCAACTCGTTTTCCTAATAGATTTTGTCTAAATCTACCTTTTTTACCTTTCAACATATCGCTCAAAGATTTTAAGGGTCTATTTCCCGCTCCAAGCACAGCTCTGCCCCTTCTTCCATTATCTATAAGTGCATCGACCGCTTCTTGAAGCATACGTTTTTCATTTTTTATAATAATTTCAGGTGCCCCAAGCTCCAACAATCTTTTTAATCGATTATTTCTATTAATCACCCTGCGATATAAATCGTTTAAATCCGATGTTGCAAAACGACCACCTTCTAATTGAACCATAGGTCTAAGATCCGGAGGAATAACCGGAATCATTTTTAAAATCATCCACTCGGGCTTGTAATTTGATTTCCTAAAAGCTTCAACTACCTGAAGTCGTTTAACAAGCTTTTTCATTTTTTGCCCACTGGATTTTTTTATTTCCTCTCGGAGTTCTAAAACCAGTCTATCCAGATTAAGGTCTTTCAGTAATTCTTTGATAGCCTCTGCACCAATACCAGCCTGGAATTCCGGATCGTAAAAACTTAATCGATCTTTCTCAATCTCTAATATAATCTCGCCTTTTTTATAAGATGTATTCCCCGGATTTATAACAATATAACATGATTCTTCAATGTTCTGTGTTTCCAATCTGGGAGATAGCGAAAGACCGTAAACTTCCTTAAGTTTTTTAAAATATGTTTCAGAAACTAAACCATCAATTTTAACAATTCGATATTTTCTGTTTACTTCTTGAATGTTTTCTTCCGGATCATTTTCTCCCATTTTTCCCGGATCATTTAAAGAATTCATCGAGGGCACTAATTCCTTTTGGTAAAATATTTTACCAAAATTTTCTTCCAGTTCCTGATTTTCTTCTTCGCTAATGATATCATTTACTTTGTAAGGAAAGTTTTTTATCTTATTTAAACGGTAAATTTGTTCAGCGACCAGTTTGTCATTATATTTTCTATGGATCAGGTATTCTGTATCTAAAATAATATCACCTTTTTCCAAATCTGTTTCGCCACCATCAATGATTTCATATAATTGCTCTCTCCTTCGATCTGGAGCAAAATACAATATTTTTTCCAGGTTGCGAGGAGAAATGTCCAAAAGTAAAGATAATGGACTGGGAATTGCTTTAAAGTACCAAACATGAGAAACAGGAGAAGCTAATTGTATGTGACCCATACGTTCTCTTCTAGTAATTGATTTGGTAACTTCCACACCACACCGATCACAAATGACCCCTTTATACCTTATTCTCTTGTATTTACCACAACTACACTCCCAATCTTTGACCGGACCAAATATTTTTTCACAAAACAAACCATCTTTTTCAGGTTTTAAGGTTCTATAATTTATAGTTTCCGGCTTTTTAACTTCTCCATGAGACCATTCTTTAATTTTCTCCGGTGAAGCTAGACCAATTTTGATCGAGTTAAAATTACCCGAATTTTTCAATATTATTCCCTCCCCTTATAGATATAATAGCTATGTTCTTTAATTTAAACACATGTGATCTTCTAAGTTTCCGTGATGAGTTATAAATCATTTTAAATCTGCTGTTCGGATACCCCTTTGAGCAGATTATCATTTATCTCATCCTTTGCATCAATATCCCCTTTTATATCTACTTCTTTTCCTTGTGAATCTAATATTTTAACATCTAGACTCAAACTTCTCAACTCTTTTATGAGCACTTTAAAAGATTCAGGCATTCCGGGCAACGGAATATCCTCCCCTTTAACAATGGCTTCATAGGTTTTAATTCTACCAACCACATCATCTGACTTAACCGTCAATAGTTCTTGTAGATTATATGCTGCACCGTAGCCGTATAAAGCCCATACTTCCATCTCACCAAATCTTTGTCCACCGAATTGAGCTTTTCCGCCCAAAGGTTGTTGTGTAACCAAAGAATATGGGCCGGTTGATCGTGCATGTATTTTATCATTTACCAAATGAGCTAATTTTAAAATATAACTATAACCGACAGTTACTTTTTGATCAAATGCTCTTCCAGTTCGGCCATCATATAACTTTGCTTTACCGTCTCTAGGCAAACCTGCATCCACTAAAGCCTGCTCAATCTCCTCTTCTGTTGCGCCATTAAAAATAGGTGTAAGAACCCTAATTCCTAATGTTTTTGCAACCCAACCTAAGTGAGTTTCCAAAATTTGTCCAACATTCATTCTTGAAGGCACTCCCAATGGATTTAAAACAATATCTACCGGTGTACCATCTTCCATGAAAGGCATATCATTGTCTGGCAATATTTTAGAAATAACACCCTTGTTCCCATGTCTTCCGGAAATTTTATCACCTTCAGATATTTTTCTCATATGCGCAATGAATACTTTTACCAACTGATTAACACCCGGAGGAAGTTCATCATTATTTTCGCGGGAAAATATTTTTACATCTATCACTTTTCCCTTTTCTCCATGGGGTACACGTAAAGAAGTATCTCTCACTTCCCTCGCTTTTTCACCAAAAATTGCTCGTAATAATCTTTCCTCGGGACCTAAATCAGTTTCACCTTTAGGCGTCACTTTTCCAACCAAAATATCTCCGGATTCTACCTCGGCACCAATGCGTATAATTCCATCATCATTTAGATTGGTTAGATTGCTTTCGCCAATATTTGGAATATCACAAGTTATCTCTTCTGGTCCTAATTTTGTATCTCTAGCTTCGCACTCATGTTGGCTAATATGAATCGACGTAAGCACATCTTCCCGAACTATTCTATTGCTGACCAGGATAGCGTCTTCAAAATTGTAGCCGTGCCAAGGCATGTAAGCCACCAGAATATTTCTTCCCAAAGATAACTTCCCTTGAGAAGTCAAAGTTCCGTCTGCTATCACTTTACCTTTTTCAACTTTTTCTCCTTCTTTGACGATAGGTATCTGATTAATAGACGTTCCCTGATTTGATCGAACAAATTTTTTCAATAAATATTCATCTTCAATTCCATTTAAATCATTTTTGATAATAATTTTATTTGCATCGACTTTCTCAATAACTCCAGAATTTCTAGCAACAATGACCGTTCCGGAATCTATTGCAACTTCCTTTTCTATCCCTGTTCCGACTAAAGGTGTTTCTGTTTTTATCAATGGTACCGACTGTCTCTGCATATTGGTTCCCATTAAAGCTCTGTTGGCATCATCGTGATCTAAAAATGGAATTAAATTAGCTGAAATACTTGCTACTTGCTTTGGTGAAACATCTGTAAAATCTATTTCCAGTGGAGAACTCTCCATGATATCGCCTCTATAACGACAGGGAACTTCATCCTGACAAATATTTTTATCTTTATCTAACTTAACACTGATAGGGGCAATTTTATATTTATCCTCTTCATCTGCACAAAGATATACCACCTCATCCGTAATTCTACCATTCCTTACCTTAAAATAAGGTGTTTCTATAAATCCTAAATCATTAACACGCCCGTACACACAAAGCGAACCAATCAATCCAATATTGGGACCTTCAGGCGTTTCAATAGGACAAATTCTCCCATAGTGGGTATGATGCACATCTCTTACTTCAAAACCAGCTCTTTCCCTGGTTAAGCCTCCGGGGCCTAATGCAGAAAGTCTTCGCTTGTGCGTAATTTCAGACAATGGATTCGTCTGGTCCATAAATTGTGAAAGTTGACTGCTTCCAAAAAATTGTCTTATAGTTGCCAGCAAAGGTCTGGAATTAATCAGAGCTTGAGGAGTAATTGCTGAAACATCTGGTTGAATGGTCATTCTCTCTCTAATTACCCGTTCCATTCGATTCAAACCAATATAGAATTGGTCCTGAAGCAACTCTCCGGCTGTTTTAACTCTACGATTGCCGAGGTGGTCAATATCGTCAATTTCACCTACTCCACGATAAAGGTTAATTAAATATCTCAGAGAAGCAACAATATCCTCTTTAGTTAAAGAAGAACCCTTTTTCATCTTTATTTTATTTTTAATTTCTTTTATTTTTGAAGCCAATTCTGCGGTGAGCTCACTGCCGGATTGGCAAATTAATTCACCTGTTCTTTGATCAATAATATCTTCAGATACAATCAATCCAAGCATTTTGTCATTTGTTTCACCGGTTTCCTGTTCGATAACGGAAAAAATGGTTTCTTCGCTTTCATTAAAGACATTGACTTCCTCATTATCAGAATTAAATATTTTTACTTGATGAATATTTAAAGATACTATTTTAGAGATTGCCTTTTGGGTTATCTTTTCTTCTGCTTTAACTATTATCTCACCGTTTTTGGGATCAACAATGTCCTGGGAAGCAATTCGATCCAGTACTCTTTCTTCTAATTGCAATTTTCTATTAATTTTAAACCTGCCAACATTTGCTAAATCATATCTTTTGGGATCAAAAAGTAATCTTTGAATTAATTGTCGCGTATTTCTTTCCGTGGGCGGCTCACTTGGTCTTAGTCTTCTGAATATTTCAACTAAAGCTTCTTTTTGATTGGAAGTATTGTCTTTTTCCAATGTGGTATTAATTATTTCATCATGACCAAATAACTCAGCTATTTCATCATTCTTCTCGTATCCTAAAGCTCTTAAAAGTGTCGTTGTAGGAATTTTTCTTTTTTTGTCAATACGAACATATATCATATTTGATGAATCAAAACCGAATTCAAGCCAAGATCCACGATTAGGTATAATTTTAAATTTATACAGCACGGTATCATTTTCAGTTCTCTCTTCATCAAAGTATATTCCAGGAGACCGAATCAATTGATTTACCACGACCCTTTCAGCACCGTTTATAATGAAACTTCCGGTATCGGTCATGAGCGGTAAATCCCCCATGAATACGACTTGCTCTTTTATTTCTCCCGTTTTTTTACTAATTAAATTTATCTTTACTTCCAAAGGAGCCGAATAAGTCGATCCTTTTTCCAAGCAACCACTGACCGAATCCTTTGGTTCTCCAAGTGAATAACTTATAAAATCCAATACAAGATTTCCGGTAAAATCCTGAATGGGAAATATGTTGGAGAATATTTCCTGTAAACCTTGTTTTTTCCTTAATTCAGGGGTTATAAATCGTTGCAAAAAATTACTGTAAGATTTTTTCTGAATATCCAGTAAATTTGGAAAAGAATACAGTTCTGGTATTTTTGAATAATCTTTAACTGGGATTTTTTTCTTGGGCACAGTGAAACACCAACCTTATTTATTATTTTATATAATTAAAGTCGATATAATAATACACAAAATGAAGCTTTTTTTAAAAAATATAATCGACTGCTCTTATATGAATGTTAAATTTCATACAACATAATCATGAGAAACTAATTTCTTTATGCAAATTATGATTTTATCATTTTTTTTTATAAAAATCAAGAAGATACCCTTCAATAATTCATTAAAGGGTATCTTCTGTATTTTTAAGTCGGGTAATTTTATTTTATTTCAACTACCGCACCAACTGCTTCCAATTTTGTTTTTATTTCATCGGCTTCTTTTTTGTCAACATTTTCTTTTACAGTATTTGGTGCACCTTCTACCATATCTTTAGACTCTTTCAAGCCCAGAGCGGTAATTGCTCTTATTTCTTTAATGACCTTAATTTTGTTAGCACCAATTTCTTTTAAAACCACGTTAAAGCTTGTTTTCTCTTCCTCTTTTTCCTCTTCTGCCCCATTTCCTACAGCACCAGCTGCTGGAACTGCCATAGGCATTGCAGCACTTACTCCAAATTTATCTTCCAAAGCTTTTACCAATTCTGCTAATTCCAATACAGTCATTTTTTCGATTTTTTCTAACATTTCTACGATTACTGGACTTTTTTCCTCGGTTTGTTTTACTTCTTGCGTTGCTTCTAAAGTTTCTTTTTTCTCTGTCATCTATTTCACCTCCTCTCAATACACAATTTATTTTATGAACACTTATTACGGAAAAACATATTGATTTTTGTAATAGGTATTACACTTACATTCACCTTTTTAGTTTATACTATGATGCTTTTACTTCTTCGTCTTTTTTATTTTTTATTGCTTCCAGCGTATATACAAGTCCATTCAATGTTCCTTTTAAAACAAAAACAAAAGAATTGATGGGAGCTTTAATTCCCCCAACTGCTTTAGCAATCAAAACATCTCTTGAAGGCAAGTCTGCTATTTCCATAATTTTTTCAGAATTGAAGAATTTTCCTTCAATCAATCCAGACTTAATTTCCAATGCCAACTTATTTTTCTTTACATACTCTTTTAGCCATTTTGCGGGAGATACGCCATCTTCGTCACTAAAAGCAATAGCAGTACAACCAGCTAAATCCATTGTCATCTTTTCAATTTCCAGTTCTTTGGCAGCTTTTTCAAGTAAAGTGTTTTTCGTGACTTTGAATTCAACCCTTTGTTCCTTTAATTCATCCCTTAGCTTATTGATTTGTGAAACTGTCAGACCTTTATAATTAGTTAAAACAATTCCTTTTGAATCTTTAAGTTTTTCAATAAGTTCTTCAACTATTTTCTTTTTAGAGTCTCTGCTTAAAGCCAAATTTAATCCCTCCTTTCCAAAAATGATTTTAAAAAAAATACCTTCCCTTAGAATTTTTCGGGAAGGTATAAAAATATTTTTCATTTTTATTTTCCGCCTCGGCAGGATGATATTATTTTTATCAATTAAGCTGTTCATCGCACCTGCTGTCTAAGGTAAAAAATCATATTTAGTTTTTAAAGTTCGATTTAGTACTTTGTTTTTTCTAACCAAGCCGATAATTTTTGCGAATCTATCCTAATTCCCGGGCCCATCGTAGAAGATATGTTTACCGTTTCTATAAATTTTCCTTTCGCAGCGGCGGGCTTAGCCTTTAAAATAGCTTCAACAAATGCTGCAAAATTTCCCAATAATTTTTCTTTATCGAAATTTGTTTTTCCTAGTGGTGCGTGAACAATGCCAAATTTGTCTGCCCGATATTCAACTTTCCCTGCCTTGATTGCCTTCACAGTGTTTCTCACATCAAAAGTAACCGTTCCAACTTTTGGATTCGGCATTAAGCCTCTTGGACCTAAAACTCTTCCTAACTTACCAACAATTTTCATCATGTCGGGAGTGGCAATTGCACTGTCAAAGTCAGTCCAACCTTTTTGTATTTTTTCAGCTAAATCATCTGCACCAACAAAATCTGCCCCGGCTTCTTTAGCTTCAGTTGCCTTTTCGCCCTGAGCGAAAACAATAACTTTGACAGTTCTTCCGGTTCCGTGAGGCAAGTCAACAGCGCCTCGAACCTGCTCTTCTGCCCGTCTGGTATCTATTCCCAATTTCATAGCAATATCAACAGATTCTTCAAATTTTGCCCAATGAAGTTCCTTGACCAAATCTATAGCTTCATCAGGTTCGTAGTAATTCTCTTTTTTGTATTTACTACAAATTTCAAGGTATTTTTTTCCTCTTTTTTTACTCATTTAAATTCCTCCTGTGGTAAAATGGATTTTATCCTTCCACAAATAATTAAACATCTTCTATCTCAATCCCCATGCTTCTTGCCGTACCTGCCACAATTTTAACCGCACTTTCCAGATTATTTGTATTCAAGTCTGGCATTTTTCGTTTGGCAATTTCTTCTACTTTGGCACGGGATAACTTTGCAACTTTTTCCTTGTTTGGGACTCCGGAAGCTTTCTCTATTCCTGCCGCCTCCTTTAATAAAAATGCGACAGGCGGCTTTTTGCAAATAAACGTAAAGGTTCTATCTTCGTATACAGTAATAATTACGGGAATCACTGTTCCCACATCCTGCTTAGTTCTACTATTGAATGTTTTACAAAATTCCATTATATTTAATCCGTGCTGCCCTAAAGCGGGTCCAACCGGTGGGGCTGGATTAGCATTGCCCGCAGGTATTTGCAATTTAATAATTGAAACAACTTTCTTTGCCATTACTTTCCTCCTCGGTTAGTTAGATAGTTTTCTGATTAATAAATAAAATAATTATAGAATAAACTTATAATATTCTATAATTTGAGAACCTCTTAGAATGAAACTATCTAAGAAAATATTTTATAGATAGTACGTGAATTAAAAAAATCACCTTTATCTTTTTTTTAATATTTTTCAACATCATTGAAATCTAATTCAACTGAAGTTTCACGACCAAAAATCGAAATAAATATTTTTAGTTTTGTCTTTTCTTGGTCTACTTCTCTCACCTTCCCGGTGTAGCCCGTAAACGGTCCGACTATAATTCTTACCGTTTCCCCTATTTTAATGTTCAGCTCAGGTATTTTTTCACCTTTGCCCATTTGTTTTAAAATATTATCGATCTCGCTCTTGCTTAAAGGAACTGGCTTTCCCCCTGCTCCCACAAATCGGGTAACTCCTGGTGTATTTCTTACTACTTGCCAAGAATTATTATCCAATATCATTTCAACAACGACATAACCAGGAAATACTTTTTTTTGAACATATTTTCTTTTACCGGACTTTACCTCTAAAACTCTTTCAGTGGGAATAAGGACTTGGAATATTTGATTCTGCATTCCCATAGAACTTACCCTTTGGTCCAAGTTTATTTTTACTTTGTTTTCGTATCCGGAATAAGTATGAACAACATACCATTTTTTTTTAGTTGAGACCATTTTAAATAAATATTTTCCCTTTTCTATCAGAATACTAAAAAGTATTTTTCTGATTTATTTTACTGCATGAATAAAGTAAGTATATTGGTAAATATCAAATCAACTAATCCAATAAAGATTGACACGATAATAATAGTAGAAATAACAGTCACTGTACTATTTTTGAGTTCATTCCTGTTAGGCCAAATAACTTTCTTTAGTTCGGCAAAAGATTCTCTTAAAAAGCTTTTAATCTTAGTCAATATTTTTTTTGATTTCATTTTTTCTCTCACATCTTGTTTTATATAATTGCTAATAAAAAATGGCAGGCCCGGCAGGATTCGAACCTGCAACACCCGGATTTGGAGTCCGGTGCTCTGCCGTTAGAGCTACGGACCTGTGCTATTTTTTAAGATACTTTCTTTATTTCTTTGTGTAATGTATGTTCCCTGCAAAATTTGCAATATTTTTTTAGTTCAACTTTTTCGGGAGTATTTTTCTTATTTTTATATTGATAATAATTTCTATTATTACACTTACTACAGGTCAATATTATTCTTTGTCTCATTTTAAGATCTCCTATAAGTAAAATTGTGCGAAGTTAAATTTATCACATTTTTTATTATCTGTCAATATTTTGTTATTATTTAATTGCCTTAAAAATATCACAAAATGATTTATCTGATTTATTTATCTCGCATTATTTAACGTATAGGGAGCATGTTCATCTACCTTAGACAATCGGGCTCGATGAATCGAGCCCCTATACTTTA
>Ga0272442_10005889_pt1 | contig 16274 bp, 16 predicted proteins | sample SSMForm2O_FD_200262 | JGI IMG/M metagenome (GOLD analysis project Ga0272442, IMG submission 200262) | Marine sediment archaeal communities from Little Sippewissett salt marsh, Falmouth, MA, United States - SSM-Form-2O | ecosystem: Environmental > Aquatic > Marine > Wetlands > Sediment ...
ACTCTCAATCCCGACCAAACCATGCTGGATCTGATGGAAACCATGAAAGAATACCGCGTTTCAGGTGTTCCGATAGTCAATGGATCACCAAACCGCCTGGTTGGTCTCGTAAGCACGGAAGACCTGATCAAATGCCTTGCCAAAGATGATGCCAATGCACCCATTAGCGATTATATGGCAACGGAATTGCTTACGGTCAATACGTATGATTTTCTAACGGAAGCCTTAAAAACCTTTGCCCGTTCAAAAGTAGGGCGGCTCCCTGTTGTTGATAAAGACGGAAAATTGGTGGGGATCCTTACAAAGGGCGATATTACCAATGGTTTATTACGGGCACTTGAAAAGGAGTACCAGGAAGAAGAAGTACGCCGTTATCGCGCCTCACACCTGTTTGAAGATATCGAATCAGACCGTTCCAGCCTTATCCTGCGATATAACATTGCGCATTATGATTTTACGAACGGCGGAAAAGCTTCAAGCAATATTAAGCGCGCGCTTTTACGGCTTGGTGCAAATGCCCAGCTTGCCCGCAGAGTAGGAATCGCAATTTATGAAGCAGAAATGAATTTGATCATCCATACAACAAACGGCGGTTCTATTCATGTAGAGATTGAACCAACACAGATATCTGTCTATGTCTGGGATAATGGTCCGGGAATTAAAGATGTGGAATTAGCTTTACAACCAGGTTATTCCACAGCTACTGAGGAAATCCGCGAATTAGGTTTTGGAGCAGGAATGGGTTTAGTGAATATATCCCGCTGCGTGGATGAAATGGACCTGCAATCAGAATGGGGGACCGGAACCCACCTCACCTTGCGCATCTACCTTAAAGGTGAAGATGTGGTTGGAGAAGGGTATCAAAATAGGTAAAGGAGAAATAATGACACTTGATATGATCATTAAAGAACTTCAATTAGATGTTCTCACAGAAAAAAAGGATTTCAGTGAAATCGAATCATCCCATGGTTATGTATCTGATATGCTCTCCTGCGTTATGACGGGGGCAAGCCAGCATTCGATCTGGGTAACACTTCAATCTCACGGTAACATCGTCGCGGTTGCCCGATTATTGGACTTATCAGCCATTATCATAACAGAAGGAGCGCAACCAGACCAAAAAACCATTGATAAAGCCAACGAGGAAGGTGTATCGCTTTTATTATCGCAGGAAAATTCATTTTATATCGTTGGAAAACTGTGGGAATTAGGATTAAAAGACAAGTAAATAATATTTAGCGCAAAATGAAAAATTATCGCGCTGAGCTTCACATACATACCGTCCTTTCCCCATGTGCTTCAATCGAAATGATCCCACCCCTGATCATTTCAGAGGCAGAAACAAAGCACATCGATATCATTGCAATTACTGACCATAATTCGATTGCAAACATTGAGGCAGTCATGGATGCTTCGCAGGGGTCACAGGTAACCGTAATTCCGGGCATTGAATTGCAGACAAAAGAAGAAATCCATAGCTTATGTTTGTTTGATTCGATGGCGCAGGCAAAGGCATTTCATGCGCGTATAGAGCCGTCTTTACCAGATATCAAGAATGACTCTGATTTTTTTGGCGAGCAATTTGTTGTGGATGAAACCGGCGAATTTATCCGGAGGGAGAATAGATTACTGATTTCTTCCGCTAACATCTCCATTTCTGAAGCTTACATAGAAGTCCAGCGCCTCGGTGGACTATTTATTCCCGCCCATGTTAACCGTAGTGCCTATGGTTTATTGCCGGTATTAGGCTTTGTTCCACAGGATATCGATCTGGAAATTTTGGAAATATCCAAACATCTGAATCCAGACCACATCCTGAATAAATTTCCGCAATTGAAAGACCATAAGATTATACAAAACGGAGATGCCCACTTTCTAAATGAGATCATGGGTTTTAATCAATTCATGATGGAAAAAATCGCTGTCAATGAGATCATCAAAGCAATTAAAGATCAAGATGGAAGAAAACACAGGAACCTCTATTATTCCATAATGAAATAATTTATAAAACCAGAAGAATGTGATTGAAAATTGTATTTATTAATGGAAATATTATTTACATGATAAAATCAACGGGTTTGAAAAATAGTAATTAATTGGTCACACAATGGAACAAAAACAAACGGAAACATATCTAATCGACCCCAATTTAAATGAAGAATTAGCATCAAGCATTATCTCAATACTTGAGAAGAACCGGTCAAAACCGGGAAGTTTGATGGTGATCTTGAACGAAGTGCAGGCGAAAGTTGGCTTCGTATCAGAACAAATTCAATCATTCATCGCACATCAATTGAAGATCCCTGTTAGCAAGATCCATGGTGTGATCTCTTTCTATTCGTTCTTCACTACTCGACCTCGCGGCAAACATACGATCAAATTTTGCACAGGAACTGCCTGTTATGTTGGTGGATCTTCGCAATTGATCGATAAGGCAAAGCAGCTGATAGGCATTTCCCTCGGTGAAACAACGCAGGACGGGAATATTACAATGGAAGAAACCCGTTGTGTGGGCGCATGCAGCCAGGCACCTGTGGTAGTTGTTGATGAGGTCATTCATGGCCGGGTAAAACCCAGCAAAGTCGCACAACTGGTTAGGTCGTTAGACAAACAGGATTAGCTTGAAAGAGATCTCGTTACATATTTTAGATATTGCAGAAAATAGTGTAAATGCAGGTGCAGATAGGATTACGATCGAGGTAATCGAGAACATTAAAAAAGATATTTTAATAATCAGGATTGCAGATAATGGAAAAGGGATGAACAAGGAAACACTTGAGATCATCAGCGACCCTTTTGTTACCACCAGAAAAACGAGACGCGTTGGTCTGGGTATCCCTTTCTTCAAAGCCGCTGCTGAAGCTTGCAATGGTTCACTATCCATACAGTCTGCTTTAGGCAAAGGTACCACAGTCAATGTCCAATTTCAACACAGCCACATCGACAGAATGCCGATGGGTGATATTGAAAACACTCTGACGAATCTTCTAATTGGAAATCCAGAAATCAATTGGATTTTCAAATATGAAGTTAATAAGGATCAATTCCACCTTGATGCTGAAGAAATAAAAACAATCCTGGGTGATGTGCCTCTTTCAGAGCCATCAGTTATCAACTTTGTTAGAAAACAAATAAATGAAGGAATCGGAAATATTCGAATCACTGAATAGACAATTTTAGGAGAAGAGATGAACGCAATTAAAAGTTTGGAAGACTTGAAAAAGATCCGTGAGCAAGCCCTGGAAAAACGGAAAGCAACCGCTGTTTCTGGTGCAACACAGGTCATTGTGGGCATGGGAACATGTGGAATTGCAGCGGGTGCGAGAGAAACAATGAAAGCCGTTCTGGACTATATTGAAAAGAATAACATTGAAAATGTAGTGGTAACCCAAACCGGTTGCATAGGCATTTGTGAACAAGAACCCATTCTGCAGGTTGTTCAGGGCGAAGCTGAAAAAATAACTTACGGCAAAGTTACTCCTACCGTTGTTGAAAAGATCATGCAAACGCATGTGGTTGGCGGTAACGTTTATAAAGAAAATGAGATTCAAATTTAATTTGGAGATTAATACTGTTGTTGTCAAAGGATTTTAATGGCATATTTTCGTTCCCACATTTTAGTATGCAATGATCCTGAATGTTTGGAAAAAGGATCAATGGAAATCATGGACCTCCTGAAACAGGAGATAGCAAAACTGGGGCTGCAAGACGAGGTCCAGGTTCTTGACACACCCCGCATCGGATTGTGTGCCCAGGGACCGGAGATCATGGTTTATCCTGAAGGGTATCACTACATCAACCTAAAAAAAGAAAACATTCCTTTCCTGGTCGAAGAACAATTTTTGAAAGGGAGACCGGTAAAAAAATGGTTTGCCCCTGAAAAAAAGGAAGGCACGCAGGAATTGCGTGAACCAACTACAAAAGAAGTTCGTGTCGTGCTAAGGAATTGCGGAAAGATCGACCCTGAAAATATTGAAGAATATATCGCAGAAGATGGTTACGCTGCTTTAGCGAAAGTACTGACCGAAAGCAATCCTGACGAAGTGATCCAAACCGTTAAAGAATCCAGTTTGCGCGGACGTGGCGGTGCCGGATTCCCTACAGGCGTTAAATGGGGCTTCACACGTGATTCTGCCGGAAATGAAAAATACGTTATCTGCAACGCCGATGAGGGCGACCCGGGCGCGTTTATGAATCGTGCTGTTCTTGAAGGTGACCCGCATTCTGTGGTCGAGGGAATGATCATTGCTGCTTATGCGATCGGTGCCTCGCAGGGATATATTTACTGCAGAGCTGAATACCCAATCGCTGTGAAAACCGTAAAAATTGCTATCAGCCAGGCAAGGAACATGGGTTTATTGGGTGAAAACATCTTCGGCACTGATTTTTCTTTTGACCTAGAAGTACGCCAGGGAGCAGGTGCGTTTGTTTGCGGAGAAGAAACCGCATTGATCGCATCAATTGAAGGAAAACGTGGAGAACCGCGTCCTCGCCCTCCATTCCCTGCCGTCAGTGGTTTATTTGGCAAACCTACAAATATCAATAACGTTGAATCCTATGCAAACATTCCCCAAATCATATTAAATGGGCCGGAATGGTTTGCCAGCATGGGAACTGAAAAAAGCAAAGGTACAAAAACATTTGCACTTGCTGGTGATGTGAACAAAACTGGCCTGATCGAAGTGCCATTTGGGATCACATTACGTGAGATTATTTTTGACATTGGCGGTGGCATCAAGAATGGCAAAGAATTCAAAGCAATCCAAACTGGCGGCCCCATGGGTGGATGTTTACCCAAAGAATACCTGGACCTACCCGTTGACTATGAAAAGTTAACAGAAGCCGGATCCATCATGGGATCAGGCGGCATGGTTGTCATGGATGACGAAACCTGCATGGTCGATATCGCCCGCTTTTTCCTCGAATTTATTCAGGATGAAAGTTGTGGAAAATGTGTTCCCTGCCGCGTTGGAACCAAACGTATGCTCGAGATCCTAACCCGAATTTGTGATGGGAATGGTAAAGACGGGGATATTGAACTTTTAGAGAACCTTTCTGCCGAGATCATTGAAGATAGTCTTTGCGGCCTTGGAAAAGGCGCTCCAAATCCAGTAATCAGTACACTGCGGTTCTTTAAAGATGAATATGAAGCACATATTTATAACAAAGAATGCCCGGCAAAAGTTTGCCGCGCTCTGATCAACTATGAAATCGATCCAGAAAAATGTGTTGGCTGTACGCTTTGTGCCAGAAACTGCCCTGTTGATGCGATTTCAGGTGAACGGAAACAAACACATGTTATCGATCCTGACATTTGCATACGTTGTGGAATATGCAAACAAGTATGCAATTACGATGCAGTACGCGTGACTTAATTTACGGAAATTGCCGTTTTTTTCTCGATCAATATACCCCATGAAGGAGGAAGAAGTATGACAATAGAAACAAAGAAAGATCGGGACTTTATCAAAACCGCAGATGAAGCGGTTGATATGTACGACGCGAAAAAGGAAGAATTAATTCCAATCCTGATGAAAGTGAATCAAGACCTTGGGTATATCCCGAAACCCGTGATGGAACATATCAGCTCCCGCTTAAGTGTTCCACAGAGCCACTTATATTCAGTCGCCAGTTTCTATCATATGTTCTTTACGAAACAAACTGGCCGCCATGTCATCAAGTTCTGCGAAAGTGCACCCTGCCATGTAGCCGGGGGACGTGAGGTTTTTGATGCACTAAAGGAAGAGTTGGGAATCTTACCTGGTGAAACTTCTGAAGATGGAAAATGGACGCTCGTCACAACCAGTTGCCTCGGTGTATGCGCAGTTGGTCCTGTAATGATGGTTGACGAGGATATTTACGGCAATCTAACACCAGAACAAATCCCTGACATTTTGGCAAAGTATGAGTGAGAGGAGGCAATGATGAAAACAAAACGTTCAATGGTTCTAGTATCCAACGACGCAAAAAGTCAAGATAAGGGATCTGCAAAAGTTTTTGACCAGTTTTCAAAAGAACTGGCAGCATTCAATTTATCAGAAGAGATTTCTCTTTCAATGGTCTCAGATATTGATCGAGAGGATATCGCCCCTTTTGTAATAGTTTATCCTGAAGCCGTTATTTACGGCCCGGTAAAACCTGAGGATGTACACCACCTTGTCGAGGAACATCTATACAAGGGCCGGGTCGCAACCGAATTAATCGCCCCGACCAAGCAACTGACAGGGCCAATTGCCTGGATAGCTGATAGAAAAGGAACTTTACCCGCAGAACAGCGCATTGTACTTGAACGTGCGGGTATTATCGATCCTGATTCTATTGAAGAATATGTGATCCATGATGGATATATAGCATTAGGCAAAGTGCTCACAGAAATGAGCCCGCAGGAAGTGATTTCAGAAATCAAGGAGAGTAACCTGCGTGGACGCGGTGGTGCAGGATTTCCGACCGGAACAAAATGGGGATTTGTAGCTTCCGCAAAAGGTGATAAGAAATATGTTATCTGCAATGCTGATGAGAGTGAACCCGGGACGTTTAAAGACCGGCTGATTCTCGAAGGTGATCCGCATAGCATTATTGAATCGATGGTGATCGCTGCATATGCTGTCGGTGCCAATGAAGGATATATTTATGTTCGCGGCGAATACAGTCTGGCACAAACACGGCTGATCAATGCCATCAATCAAGCCAAAGAATTAGGTTTTCTTGGAGAGAATATTTTTGGCACTGACTTCTGTTTCGATCTGCATATCCATGCAGGCGCCGGCGCTTACATTTGTGGTGAAGAAACTGCCTTGATCGAATCGATCGAAGGGAAGCGCGGCGAACCACGCTCTCGCCCACCCTATCCAACAACCAATGGTTTATGGGACAAGCCGACACTGGTAAATAATGTTGAGACTTTAGCCAACGTTGCCCCGATCATTCGGAATGGCGCTCAGTGGTTCAAATCATACGGCAGCGCATCCAGTTCCGGTACAAAAGTGTATACCATTCTTGGCAATGTTAATGTCACTGGATTAATTGAAGTGCCAATGGGTATCACGCTTCGGGAAGTGATATCGATTTATGGAAAAGGAATGAAGAATGGCGCAAAACTCAAGCTGGCCCAAACCGGTGGATCAAGCGGATCAATCATACCCGCTGATCTCCAGGATGTGCCAATGGACTATGATTCATTTGCAAATGCTGGTGTTGCCATGGGTTCCGGAGCGCTGCTGCTCTGCAGTGAGGAAACTTGCGTTGTAGATCTGGCAAAAGTCTTAATGAATTTTTTCCGTTTTGAAAGCTGCGGAAAATGCAATCCGTGCCGCATAGGTAACCAGCGCGCTTTTCAAATTTTGACAAAAATATCTGAGGGGCTTGGAAATCCAAAAGATTTAACGGACCTTGAAGATATTAGCAAATGGCTGTATGAAATGTCCAATTGTGGTTTAGGCCAAACTGCGGGATCCCCCTTAAAAGACATAATCAGTCACTTTAAGGATGAGGTAGAAGCCCATATTAATAATAAAGATTGTCCTGCTGGTGTATGTGCAATGTCCGGTAAAATGCCAGCATTGAAATAATTGGGAGAAGAGATAAGATGGTAAAAATAACAATAGACGATAAAACAATTGAAGTAGAAAATGGGACAACGGTTCTTAATGCTGCCCGCCAATTAGGTGTAGATATTCCGACACTTTGTGATCATCCAGAATTAACCCCTTATGGTGGTTGCCGCCTGTGCCTTGTGGAAGTCGAAGGTGCGCGAACCCTACAACCTTCTTGCACATTACCCGCTTCTGATGGGATGGTAGTAAGAACGAATACCGAAAAGATCCATGAGGCACGAAAATTTGTCCTTTCAATGATCTTTAGCGAACGTAATCACTTTTGTCCATATTGCCAGGTAAGCGGTGGAGATTGCGAATTGCAGAACGCTGCCTATGATGAGGATATGACGCACTGGCCCATTCAGCCGAATTGGCAGCCATATCCAGTCGATGCATCGCATCCATTTATTATCCTCGAACATAACCGCTGCATTCTCTGTCGCCGCTGCGTACGTGCCTGCGGTGAGCTCGTTGGTAATTTCACGCTGGGATTTGAGGAACGCGGAGCGGATAGTACACTGGTAGCGGATCTGGGACTTCCTCTAGGTGAGAGTTCCTGTGTAAGTTGCGGGACTTGCCTACAGGTCTGCCCAACGGGATCCCTGATTGATCGCTGGAGCGCTTATCAGGGTAAGGAAACAGATGTTGAAACAACCAAAACCATTTGTATGGGTTGTAGTATTGGTTGTGGAATTAATGTACTCACTCGGGATAATCGCCTTGTGCGTATTGAAGGAAATTGGGATGATGAAATTAGCCAGGGTCTTCTGTGTGAAATAGGCCGATTCCACCCAATGGTTGAAGAACGCGAACGGATTCTTACCCCAATGGTCAAATCGGACGGTAAATTAAAAGCGGCAACCTGGGATGATGCACTTAAAGCCGCAACCGAAATGGTTTCATCTTCCAAAGGCGATTTATCAGGAGTAGCTTCAACCCGCGTTTCATTAGAAGCATTGGCAGATTTCAAGAATTTATGTGATGCATTTGATGCAAAAGTAATTCTCACAACTGAAGATTGCCAGGCCGTATCATCAATTTTCAAGCAGGCTTCCAAAGATAATGCGCCCTTTGAAGGCAAAATTGAAGACCTACTTGATGCAGATTGCTATCTGACCTTAGGTGAAGACATCACTAAAGATCACCAGGTGCTGAGCTTTTTTGCAAAAAGGCGCATCCCTGAAGGCGCAAAATTAATTCAGATCGCAGAAAAAGAAACCGGTTTTGATAATTTTGCGACAACATCACTCCATGTGAAAGAAAAATCTCTCGCAGATTTTCTTTTAGACCTTCGAAAATTGGTCGAAATAAAAGCAGAAACTGTAAAGAAAGTTGCAGAAAAGTATTCAATTGAAGATGAACAACTGCAAGAAACAGTGAATAGTCTGCTATCATCGGAAAAAATTGTCGTATTATTCGGCTCTAGAAAAGATTTCAACGATAGTGAAGCACTGGTCAAAGCAACAAAGGCATTTTCATCAGCAATCAACGCGATCATGCTTTCAACCAAAGGGAATATCAATAGTGTTGGAGCTGCTGCTCTTGGATTTTCAAGCACTGAAGCTGTAAAAAGTAATTTGATCTTGATGTTGCTTGGTGACGAGGAGCTCTCACAATGTACTGCTCAGAAATTTGAAAAGGCTGGAAAACGAATTGTCTTCAGCAGCTATGTTTCTCAGCTAACAGCTGGTGCGGACATCATCTTCCCCGTCAGCAACTGGTTAGAACAGAATGGGCATATTATCAATATTGACGGGCATATTCTAGAACAGAGATCTGCCCTTGAAGCTCCCCAGGGCGTATATTCAAATGAAGAAGCAGTAAATATGCTCAAAAATGCTTTGAATGTAAAAGGGAAAGTTGTTTGGGACCAAGAAATTAAACAATTTTCCTCCCCGGTAAAGATAGCATAGAAAAAAGGAGAATGATCATGGCAAAACCTACGGTAGCAAGTGACTGGCTAGGCGGATGTGCTGGTTGTCACATGTCCTTTTTGGATATCGATGAACGTATAGTCAAGTTAGTGGAGCTAGTTGATTTACGGGCAACACCGATCACAGACCTGAAAGAACCAGATGAAAAGGGCGTAACGGTTGGTATTCTAGAGGGTGGAATTACTAACACATATAACGAGGAAGTTGCAAAGCGGATGCGCGATAGATGCCAGATCCTGGTTGCCCTGGGTGATTGTGCTGTTTTTGGTGGAGTACCGGCAATGAGAAATTTTTTCACACTCAACGACGCTTTAACCAGGGCATATGTTGATACACCCAGTACAGATGAAAGTGGAAAAATACCATCTAATCCAGAATTAGCAAAAATGACCGTTGTACGTCCTGTGCACGAAATAGTACCTGTGGACGTATTCATTCCCGGATGCCCGCCTGATGCAGACATCATTTTTTATGCATTAACAGAATTGGCGCAGGGTAGAATACCGAAACTTGAAAATAATAACTTGATGTGGAACTAAGAGAGGTAAATATGGTTACCCAGAAAATTACAATTGAACCAGTCACCAGGATAGAAGGTCATGCCAAAGTGACAATAAATATGAATGAGGAAGGCAAAGTAGACCATGCTTACTTTCATGTAAATGAATTTCGCGGTTTTGAAAAATTCTGTGAAGGAAGAATGATTTTTGAAATGCCCTCCATTACCCCGCGAATATGTGGAATCTGCCCGGTCAGCCATCACCTTGCTTCTTCAAAAGCTGGCGATATTGTGATGGGTTCTCCCCCACCTCGCACCGCTACCCTGTTGCGCGATCTGATGCATATGGGCCAGATCATCCAGAGCCATGGTATGCATTTCTTCGAATTAGCCGGCCCTGACCTGATTCTTGGGTTTGATGCAGATCCAGCGACAAGGAATGTGGTCGGATTGATCCATGCAGACGCCGACCTTGCTTTGAAAGCTGTTGCTTTAAGAAAGTATGGCCAGGAGATAATCGCGAAGGTTGGTGACCGAAGAATTCACCCCACATTCTCAATCCCCGGTGGAGTAAATAAAACGTTATCCAGCCAAACGAGAGATGAGATACTCAAAGATGTTGATGAAATGATCGCTATCACACGGGTTGGATTGTCCATCTTTAAAGATTGGGCAGCAAAGAACAAAGAAGATATTGATAAGTTTGCTGTGTTTAAAACCGGTTATATGGGTCTCGTAACTCCCAAGAACAGCCTTGAGTTGTATCAAGGCGATATCCGCCTCGTTGGTCAGGATGGAAAACAATTAGAAAAATTTGATGCAAATGATTATCTCGAGAATATTTCAGAGCACGTCGAAGATTGGTCATATTTGAAATTCCCGTATTACAAGAAGATGGGATATCCAGATGGTGTGTATCGCGTTGGACCTCTGGGACGATTGAACGCGGTTGACCAGATCGACACACCGCTTGCAAATGAAGAATTCAAAGTGTACCGTGCTATGAACGATGGAAAGCCGATCGAAAATACTCTCCATTATCATTACGCCCGTTTGATCGAAACACTTTTTGCGATTGAGAGGGTCAAAGTGTTACTGGATGATCCTGACATTTTGGGCAAAGATATTATGAATACCAAGCAAAACTTTAAAGGTGAAGGGGTTGGTGTGATCGAAGCACCGCGCGGTACGCTTCTTCATCACTATAAGGTAAAAGAAAACGGCCAGGTGGAGAAAGTAAACCTGATCGTTTCCACCGGGCATAACAACTGGGCTATGAGTGAAGCTGTTGATTCAGTAGCAAAGACCTACATCACTGGACCAGAAGTTCATGAAGGATTACTAAACCGTGTGGAAGCAGCAATTCGTGCACATGATCCCTGCCTATCTTGTTCAACACACGCTGTTGGGCAAATGCCAATGATCGTTGACATTCTGGATAAAGATGGAAATCTGATCAAGGAATTAAAACGCGGATAACCACTACACTGGCTAAATAAAATATAATGATGCCGTCATGAGTTTGGCGGCATTTTTTAATAAATAATGAAAAGAAAATTGCTTTTATTTGGATATGGTAACCCGGACAGGGGTGATGATGGAGCTGCCTATCACATCATCAAACAGTTGTTAAAAGCATCAGATATTAATGAAGATGATATTTTTTCTGCTGAAGTGGTTAAGTTAAATGAAAATACCGACATACTATTCAACTTTCAATTACTTCCTGAATACGCAGACTTATTAACAGAATATGATCGTGTTATTTTTATTGATGCGCATACTGCTGAAATAGAAGAAGAACTTAAATTGCAGCCGTTACAACCCAACTTTCAATATTCCCCATTTACTCACCATTTTTCCCCTTCCTCCTGTCTGGCATTAGCAAAATCATTGAAAGGAAACGCTCCACAAGCCTGGCTCCTATCAATTCGGGGATACCATTTTGGTTTTGACCGCAATCTTTCACAAAGAACTTCAGAATTAGTAAATGAAGCTCTAAAAATTTTAAAAACAAGATTTTTAGAATTTTTATGATTTTTATAGTATTTTTACCTTAATAGTATAATTAAGAAATGCACGAATTATCAGTTACAGAAGCATTGCTAAAAACCGCTTGCGATCATGCAAATCAGCAAAATGCAAAAAAAGTAACTGTCCTAAATCTAAAAATTGGTAAGCTCTCGGGAATAATTGATGATAGTGTCCAATTTTACTGGGATATCATCACAAAAGATACCATTTGTGAAACATCAGTCTTGAATTTTACACATATTCCAGCAAAATTTGAGTGCCAGCAATGCAAATATCAATTTGAGATCAAAGATGAATTGATCCCTTGTCCGATGTGCAAAAGCCTGGATCTGGCTACGGTGCAAGGAAATGAATTTCTCTTAGAGAGTATTGAGATTGAGAAAGAAATAAATGAATAGTAATAAACAAACCATTCCAATTGTTCAAAAAATTTTAAGTGTAAATGACGATCTTGCCTCCCGAAATAAGAATTTACTCAGCGAAAAAGGAATCCTGGCTTTAAATATCATGGCGTCTCCTGGTTCAGGGAAAACAAGTCTCATCCTTCGGACAATTGAGTCTTTAGCAGGTCGAATAAAAATTGGCGTCATCGAAGGAGATACTGCTCCTGTTACGATAGATGCAGATAAGATCAGCAACCTTAATATTCCTGTGGTTCAAATCAATACCGGGGGAGAATGCCATTTAGATGCCAGTATGGTGAGAAAAGGTATGGATGCTTTAGATCTTTCAAACATTGAACTATTGATCATTGAAAATGTAGGAAACCTTGTTTGCCCTGCTGCTTTTCGATTAGGTGAACATAAAAATATCGTTGTTTCCAGCATACCTGAAGGCGACGATAAACCTTATAAATATCCGAACATTTATCGGGGACTGGATGCCCTGGTTCTCAATAAAGTTGACTTGCTCCCCTATGTTGAATTCGACATAGAATATTTTAAAGCTGGTATTTCAGCTTTAAACCCCGGGGTTGAAATATTTGAACTATCCTGCAAAACTGGTACCGGTCTTGATCATTGGAAAGAATGGATCTTGCAGCAAATTGAAGCCGATTAATTGATGTCAGATATCAACACCCGCCGTATTCATATAAAAGGAGTAGTGCAAGGGGTTGGTTTCAGGCCATTTGTTTATTCAACAGCAAAAGAACTGAATATCACTGGATGGGTGAGAAATTCTTCCGCAGGAGTTGATATCGTCGCCTCAGGTGAGATAAAAAACCTTGATCTTTTTATTGATCAAATAGAAAATAATCCTCCCCCATTATCTGTAATAGACTTGTTTGAGTGGTTTGAAAGCCCTCCTGAGCTTTTTTCAGATTTTAACATTCTTAAAAGCAAGGTCATTCCAGGAGGATTCATTCCAATTTCACCGGACATTGCCATTTGTGCGGATTGCCAGCATGAACTTTTTGATCCAGGAGATCACAGGTACCGCTATCCATTTATCAACTGCACCAATTGCGGTCCGCGATTAACTATCATAAAGGATATCCCCTATGATCGGCCTTTGACTACTATGGCGTCGTTTCCAATGTGCTCGGTATGCACATCAGAATATTCAAATCCAACAAACCGCCGTTTTCACGCTCAACCGATAGCCTGCCCGGATTGTGGCCCACAGATATGGTTTCAAAAGGCAAATGGTGATAATCTGGCTGGAGAAAACGGCCTACGCGAAGCAAGGCGTTACCTGAAAGATGGAAAAATAATTGCTATCAAAGGTCTGGGCGGTTTTCACCTTGCCTGTGACGCAACAAACCCTACCGCTGTGAAAAATCTTCGCAAACGGAAGAGACGATCGGAAAAACCCTTTGCATTGATGGGGTTTGATATCGGCGCTATAGAAAAATATTGTGCGACCACAAATCCAGAAAAAAGGATGATCCTGTCCAAAGAAAAACCAATCGTTATCGTTAAAGAAAGGCCTGAAAACAGGTTACCAGAACAGATAGCCCCAGGTCGGCATACGATCGGTGTTATGTTAGCTTATACTCCGCTGCACTTGCTTTTGTTAGAACCTGAGGAAAACTTTCCTGATCTATTTGTGATGACCAGTGGAAATATTTCTGATGAACCCATCGCCTATATTAATCATGAGGGGATGGAACGATTAAACGATATTGCTGATGGCTTCCTCATGCACGACCGTGATATTCATATCCGTATGGATGATTCGGTATCTACAGTAATTAATCACAAACCATATTTTTTCAGGCGATCGCGAGGATTCGCTCCGCGTTCCATCCCATTACAAGGAAATAAGATCAGTGGTCTTGCAGTCGGCCCAGAATTGAAAAATACATTCTGCCTGACGAAGGATGAGTATGCATTTGTCAGCCATCATATTGGCGACCTAAAGAATTTTGAAACATATACTGCTTTTACCGAAAGTGTTGCCCATTACTGCAAAATTTTTCGTATCTCGCCACAAAAGATTGCATGTGACTTACATCCAGAATATTTATCCACAAAATTTGCTCGTGAATGGTCACAAAAAAACAACATTCCCCTCACCTTCATTCAACACCATCATGCCCATTTAGCATCATGCCTGGCTGATAATAACTATTTTGAGGATTCTCCGGTAATCGGATTCATATTTGATGGCACCGGTTATGGTACGGATGGAAATATCTGGGGAGGAGAAATCCTGGTTGGGAACATTAAAGAATCATCTCGGGAAATGCATCTTGCTGAAATGCCCCTTCCCGGAGGGGACCATGCAGTATATCATCCAAATCGGATTGCACTTGCTTATCTAATCGCTAATCACATACCTTTGGGTGAGAAATTAAATCCAATAAGGTCTTTTGAAAAGTCAGAGTTGGATATTCTCAGAAAACAAATAAAGCAAAAAATCAATGTCCCTTTAACAACCAGCATGGGGCGCCTTTTTGATGCCGTTGCTAGCCTTTTGGATATTCAACAATCTATATCCTATGAAGCACAGGCAGCAATTGAAATGGAGCAAATGATAACACCTGGCTTTGAAGGTTATTACCGATTCAAAACCACCGCAGGGATTATTGATATTGGTGATGTCCTTAAAGAGATCTTAGATGATATCGATCAAGAAGTTAATGCGGGAATAATCTCCGCAAAATTCCATAATAGCATCGTTGATCTGGTGGTTAACGCTGCAAAATCATTACGATCACAATATGAAATTAACAAAGTTGCATTATCAGGTGGAGTATGGCAAAATCTCTATTTATTGAAAAAAACAATCTCTTCATTAATCGCAGAAGGATTTTCCGTTCTTTATCACCATCATGTCCCAGCTAACGATGGAGGTGTTTCACTGGGGCAGGCAGCCGTGTTAGCAGTGAATAACTAAGAAATGAGGTTACTATGTGTCTTGGAGTTCCAGGAAAAATAATTGAAATTTATGAATCAGAAAAAACAAAAATGGGAAAAGTCGACTTCGATGGGGTAACACTTGAAGTGTGCCTTGAAGCTGTTCCTGAAGCGAGCATTGAAGATTATGTAATTGTCCATGCAGGGTTTGCGATTAGTACGTTGAGCAATGATGAAGCAGCCGAAACATTGAAGTATTTGAAAGAAATTGATGAGATAAATCAGCAATTACACTCGCAAAACATTTAAGCTAATGAATAAGACCTACACTTACCAGAACCCAGATTTGATAAAAAGATCTCTTGATACTTTATCAAAAATCCTTACAAAAAAATGGGCAATAATGGAAATATGCGGTGGCCAAACACATGCATTCATGCAAACCGGACTTTCCGGTATGCTTCCAGATGAAATTGAATTGATCCATGGTCCGGGTTGTCCAGTATGTGTTACTTCCTTAGAATTGGTTGATAAGGCAGTCGCAATCGCTTCCAGCGAAAATGTCATTTTTACATCTTATGGCGATATGCTTCGTGTACCGGGGTCAGAATCTGATCTATTCTCCGTTAGGGCCGCTGGCGGTGATGTCCGAGTTGTGTATTCACCAATAGAAGCACTGCAGATCGCTGAAAATAATCCGGATAAAGAAGTCGTTTTCTTTGGTATTGGATTCGAAACTACCGCCCCATCTAATGCGATCAGTGTGATCAAAGCAGAGGAAAGAAAGATTACCAATTATTCAATGCTTGTATCCCATGTACGCGTCCCACCCGCGATGCATGCGATATTAAGTGCTGAAAATAACCGTGTTCAAGGCTTCCTGGCAGCCGGGCACGTTTGTGCAGTTATG
>Ga0272442_10005890_pt1 | contig 16271 bp, 19 predicted proteins | sample SSMForm2O_FD_200262 | JGI IMG/M metagenome (GOLD analysis project Ga0272442, IMG submission 200262) | Marine sediment archaeal communities from Little Sippewissett salt marsh, Falmouth, MA, United States - SSM-Form-2O | ecosystem: Environmental > Aquatic > Marine > Wetlands > Sediment ...
GTCAGCGTCCGGAAGTCCATCAACTTCTCGGCCAAACTCAGCGTCCCTGTAGTCGGAATCGTGGACAACATGAACGGCCTCGTCTGCCCCCACTGCGGAGAGATGATAGATGTCTTCGGAACCGGCGGCGTAGAAAAAGCCTCTAAGGACTTCAACGTCCCCATCCTTGCCGAACTCCCGATCGAGCCAAAAGTGGCCGAAATGGAAGACAAAGGCACGGTCCTTCAGGGCCTCGACCACAGCACCGAGTGGCAGAAGAACTTCGAACTCGTGGTAAACTCTGTCGAAAAGATCCTTGAAGAAAAGTAAAGCAGGTAAGGTTAATCCATTTTCCCTACCTTTTTTATTTATTTCACTTATTTTTTCATTGAGTAACTTCATTGAGTAACTTCATTGAGTAGCTTCATTGAGTAGCTTCATTGAGTAACTTCATTGAGTAGCTTCATTGAGTAGCTTCATTGAGTAGCTTCATTGAGTAGTTTCTACTTACTACTTTATCCATTTCCTTTTCATTTTTCATTCCTTATCGTTTCTCCACACATTTCATTCCTTATCGTTTCTCCACTCTTTTTTCACTTCGCACCAGAGCCATACTGCAGGAATAATGCATTCAAGATCAGTAGACACAAAACTATTTGTTAAAAAAGAATTTATAAGCTCAAAACCAATCCAGACATAAGAAAAATTAGAATAAATGAACATGGGGGCAGTATGAAAAAAATTGTTTTACTCTCGATCCTTGTTTCAGTCGTCCTTTTTACAGCAGGTTGTACGGAAGAAACCCCGGGGGATTCCGAAGGAGCCGAAAACTCCGAGGGAAACCTCGTTGTTGAAGTAAGCGACCTGGAGCAGATAAACGAAGCCCTGGCAGAAGGTCCCGTATTCCTGAAACTGGGAGCCGGATGGTGCAGTCCCTGCCGGGAAATGGAGCCCATCCTGGCTGAGATGGCAGTAGAATACGAAGGGAGGGCTACGATTATGTCCGTAGACATAGATGAGAGCCCGCACCTTGCAGCCTATTTCAACGTAGGTTACATTCCTGACTCCTGCGTGATCGCAGGCCTTGAAAATGGAAATTACCTTTACGTGCAGCAGGATGGAAGTTTCACGGAAGACAGGATACAGGCAAGGATGATCGGACTCAGAGACAAAGAAGCCTATGAAGAACGCCTGGAACTTGCCCTACCAAAGACAGAAGAAAGCGAAACTGAAGGGCAAAATAAGACCGTAACCGGATGATTAAATTGGAAAACACACTAAAAACCCGGATATAAAAACCATGTTCAACGAAGCGATTTCTCCCCTGGCTGCTTTCGGGGCAGGGGTCCTCAGTGTACTTTCCCCCTGCATCCTGCCCCTTTTGCCAGTAGTCCTGGCCTCATCCACAGAGAAAGGGAAATTAAGGCCGCTTGCAATAGTCCTAGGGCTTTCCATAGCTTTCACGCTAATGGGAGTGATAACTTCCGCCTTCGGAGCGGCTTTCCAGGCCTATTTGGGTTACCTGAAAATCCTTGCGGAAGTCCTTATTCTCATAATGGGAGTTGCGATGTTCTTTGAGCTCTCCCTCTTCAACGCCTTTGCAAAATTCCCTCTCCTTGCCGGGCTTAAAGAAGGAGGGATAGGGGCAGGCCTGCTGCTTGGGCTTTCCCTGGGAATTGTCTGGATTCCCTGTGTTGGCCCCATCCTTGCCTCCATCCTGACCCTTGTGGCCCTGGAAGGAGACGCCTTATACGGGGCACTGATGCTTTTCATCTACTCCCTGGGCTTTGCAGTCCCGATGCTTCTCCTGGCTTATTCGGCACACCTGTCCTCCACAAAGCTCAGAACGATCTCCCAGTACGATGCAGCCATTAAGAAGGGTGCCGGGATCGTACTAATTCTGGTAGGGCTCTGGATGGTATACCAGAACCACCTTGTCAGGATATTTTGAATGTTTATATTGAAATTATCATAAACAGTGCAAATTTAAATGTAAATTTTGGGAAGAAAACGTTAGATTCTACCTGTTTCTCCTTATACTACCGCTGCGGTTTTCATGGAAATAGGAACAATTTCGCCAGACTCATAGTCCTTACTGTATAATCTTATGTTAACTAAAGTATGACTATGAGGAATCTCCATCTTAACCGCACTTGTAATCTGCTTATCCATAGTTACCTTAAACGTATATTCTCTTTTTTCCCGCTGGAAATGTAGACTTAAAGGGCGAGCCTGGGAAAAATCGTCTTCAGGTTCCAGGCGGTATGTTTCGTTTATAATTGGTTTGTTATTCTGGTCAAATACTTCAACTATCACTTCATGGCTCTTGACGTCATGGTTATGAATCACGAAAAACGGTGCTGCCGGCCCCATAAAAATAAAAGGAAGAGAAATATAGAGAAATAAAGCGGCTATCAGGATTATGATACCTGAAATAACCAGTTTCTTAGTATTATTGCCCAATTAGGTCCACCCCTGAGAATAAAAAATATATCCACCAACTATTACTATGGATCTAAGATTCATACAATTTACCGTTAAGCTATAAAATTTGACATTGCTCCTTACAATTTATCATTAACTCATACAATTTACAATAAAAGGTTGTTGAAAGAAGGAAGAACAGATATAAAAATTTATCGAAAAGATAAAATAGTACTGAATAAGGGGTAATTAAAGAGTCGGAGAAAATAAAGAATGGGCTGAAACAAAAATAAAAAAGTGAAGGAAAGAGAAAAGAAAAACTTATTCTTCACTTTCCCTTGCAATTGCCACAAGCTCGTTTACGCAGGCAACAGCCATCGGAGTTCCGCCCCTGGTCCCGACGCAGCTTATGGAGGGGACCGGGATTTTCAGGTTCCTGACAAGTTCCCTGGACTCGGCTGCGTTTACGAAGCCGACGGGAAGTCCGATAATGAGAGCAGGCCTGACCCCTTTTTCAATCATTTTGCAGACCATGATAAGGGCTGAAGGGGCGTTTCCGATTGCAATGATGCTCCCGTCCAGTTTGTCTTTTGCTGCCAGGTAGCCTGCGGAGGTCCGGGTAATCCCGAACTTGTTTGCGATTTCGGAGTTCGGGTCCTCGTCGAGGACGCAGATCACTTCGGAGGAGTGACCGACCTTTGTGATCCCGGCTTTTACCATGTTGATGTCCACGAAAATGGGGGCACCTTTCTTTATGGCTTCAACACCTGCGGGGATGGGGTCATGCGAAAAGCGCATGATATCGGCTACGGAGAGGTCGCCTGTGGCGATTACGCAGCGCTGGCGGAAACGGTCTTCGGGAGTGTTGTTCCCGACCAGTTCCTGGATCATGGTCCGGCTTTTCATGTAGATGGCTTTGGCTTCCTCGGTCCTTGCCCCGGAGTCCTTGCAGATGCTCACGAGTTCGGGATCCACGTCAACGGTGAGTTCGGTAAACTCTTCCAGGTCTTCCACGGACCCGGCCTTTTCTTCAGGGTTATTAGTAGTCATATTTCTTATGATACCCCCTGGGTGTGATGATGATATCCTTTTTCGGGGAATTCCAGATCCTGGACTCCCCGTTACCTACGAGAATTGCGGTGCTCATGTCCACCCAGTCCTCATATTCCATGACCTCCCCGAGGGTTGTCACGATCTGGTCTTCATTCTCGCCCCTCATGGCGTTCTTGACAAGCCCTACAGGCACGGAGTCAGCTTTGTGCTTGCGGATGATCTCGATTGCCCTTGCAAAGTTGGACTTTCTTTTCCGGCTCTTCGGATTGTAGAGCCCGATCACGAAATCAGCCTCTGCAGCCAGGTTGAGCCTCTTTTCAATAACGTCCCAGGGCGTCAGGAGGTCGCTTAAGCTGATCACCGCAAAGTCCGTGACCACGGGTGCGCCTAGCAGGCTTGCTCCCGCAAGAACCGCAGTTACCCCCGGCAGGATCTCGATGTCCACGTCAAGGTTCTCGTGTTCGGCAACCTCCAGCACGATGCCTGCCATGCCGTAGACGTTGGTGTCACCCCCGCTGACCATGACCACATTTGCGTTCTTTGCGAGTTCCACGGCTTTCCGGGCCCTTTCGACCTCTTTTCCCATGAAACTCCGGATTACTTCCTGGGTGCCGAGAAGGCTCTCCATCTGGTCCAGGTAGGTGCTGTTCCCGAGCACGTAATCGGCGTTTAGGATCACTTCCCGGGCTTTGATAGTCAGCTGTTCCACGGAACCCGGCCCGATCCCCACAACGTAGAGTTTTCCACCGGTTTCCTTACCTTGCGATTGCGATTGTGACTCTGCCATAGACTTTCTTCCTGCAAATCAATTCGTTTTTTTCCGAAAGGGCCAGAGCAGCCGGTTCTGCTACCCCTTTAAGCCCGAAGCGAGAAGCTTGGGACGCCGAAGGCGGGTTGTAACTGTTCAGCACCTCATCCGGCAAAAATTTTACCGGAATGCCCAGCAGCCCTACCGCTTCCAGCAGCCCCTTTTCATTTTCTTTAAGTTTCGCAGAGGCGAAAGCTGTGACGTCTTCCAGGCTTGCCCCGCACTCTTCGAGGGCCTGCTCCACAGCCTCAATGACTTCTTTTTTTGTTATACCCCTGCGGGTTCCGATTCCTATTATCATCCGTAATCGTAACCTTGTTTCCCGTTATCCAGATTATACTGATTACACTTAATCTGACTGCACTTAGGACTCGTCACAGAACAACCTATGCATATTTCAGATTGGACATCTTGATTTTCAAGATCAATATCACCAATCGAAGTTGCAATTGAATGATAAGTTGCATAGTTTATTTCGCTGCGGGTCCTTAGTCTGACTGCACTTAGTCTGACCGCACTTAGTCTGACTGCACTTGATCTGACTGCACTTGATCTGACTGACCTGAACCTGATTACCCGCCAGATAACCTGATCCATTATATTAAAGGGATTAATGTTAAAGGGATTAACCTGAATCCTGTTTTTTCCTGACCAGCACGGATACGTCCTCGTCCACGACAACGATTTTCGGGCCCTTTACTTCAAGGACCTCGACATCCCGGTCAAGGAGGGCGCAGTTTACGGCTACCGTGGATTCCTTATTGAAGATATCGCAGCCTAGCCTGTCGGCAATACCTTCAACGGACGGTTTCCCGTGAACTTCCGTAGCTGTGGTCAGGACCGGGACTGCGCCCAGTTCCGCCAGTTTCTTTGCGATTTCGTTTGCCCCGTGGTGCCCGCCAAGGATGGGGATTGCGAAGTTCAGGTTCGAGTCCACAACTACCACTCCGGGGTCGGACCACTTGTCCCTGAGAAGGGGGGCTATGTCCCGGATAACTATGCCCGAGGCAAAGACGGCTACGATTGCCCCGTACTTTTCAAAGGCGGTTTCGAATACGCCCTTTTCGTAGAGGAGCAGGTCCGCGCCCAGATGCTCCGCTATCCTGGAAGCGATTTCCCGGTTCCTTTCAAAGGTGATTACAGCGGTTCCTGGGGCACTCCGTATAGGTGTGACCTCCTGTAGTTCTTTGGATCGACGACCCCGCCGATGAGGATCATTGCCGAACGCTTGATCCCGGCTTCCTTAACCTTTTCCGCGATATCTTCCACGGTCCCGGTGATGACTTCCTCATCTTCCCAGGAGGCATGGAAGACGACCGCCACAGGGGTGTCCTTCGGACAGGTGACTTTTTCCATGATCTCCTTGATCTTCTGGGTGCCCAGGAAGATCGCCATGGTTGTTTCGTAAGAGGAAAGCTCGGGGATCAGGTCCTTTTCCAGGGTTTTCCCTGCGGGGCGGGTGATGATCAGGGTATCGGACACGCCGTTTAAGGTAAGCTGGGTGTTCAGGGCGGCTGCGGTTGCAAAGACCGAGGAAACTCCCGGAACCCTTTCGACCTCGATATCGTATTTCTTCAGCTCTTCCATCTGCTCAACGATGGACCCGTAGAGAGAGGGGTCCCCACTGTGGAGGCGCACAACGAATTTCCCTGCATCAACGGCGTCCACGATAATTTTTGTGGTCTCGTCAAGGGTAAGCCCGTAACTGTCAATTTTCTCCCCGTTCGTATAGTCCAGGACTATGGGGTTTACAAGGGACCCGGCATACATTACAAGGTCCGCCTTCTCAAGCAGCTCACGCCCCAGCACGGTAATGAGTTTGGGGTTTCCGGGGCCTGCTCCAACAAAATATACTTTCCTTTCCATCTGACCATTCCCTTCGCTTTTTGGTAAATTTAAACTTGCCCGGGTCCCGCAATTACAGGATACCGGCCAAAAATTCAATCATTTTTTCCCGTAGACAATGCTGAAATAGTTCCCTTTCTCCGGAATCTCTTCCTTCTTGCTTATGACCACTTCGTCTTCCGAAAAGAGTTTCTCTGCAAAGATAAACTCATTGTACCCTTCGCCTTCAAGCTCTTTGATTATCTGTTTCGGTTTGGTGGCTTTCAGGTGGATCTTGTACCCGATATCCGAGCCGTCACTTACCTCAAAGGAAGTTTCGACCGCCACATCGGTCCTGGCAGCAAAAGATGTGATAGAACTGATTCCCGGGATAGTTGAGACTTCAACATCCGGGTAATGCCTGCGCATGACCTTTTTCAGGTGGGTGAAGGTCGAGAAGAAGTTGGGGTCGCCTATGAGCCCGAAAGCTACGGTCCCTTTCCTGGCTTGCTCCGCAACCTTGTCGGCGTTTTCCTTCCAGAGGGCGTTTAAGGTTTCAAGGTCCCTGATCATGGGAAACTCCAGAATTTCGGAATCCGCATAGGGGGCTACGAGTTCCTGTGCCATGCGCCCGGGCACGTACACCTTATCACTGTTTTTCAAAACATTCACTGCTTTCAGGGTCAGAAGTTCAGGGTCTCCGGGACCAAGTCCTACTCCTATTAACATCTTATCGCTCCATTAAACTGTTAAATGCAAACTAAATTATCGGGTTGAATGTTAATTGTCAGGTAAATGCATGTTTCAGGTAAATGCATGTTTCAGGTAAACGTAATTGTCAGGTAAACGTAATTGTCAGATTAAACTTAATTGTCAGGTAAACGTAATTGTCAGGTAAACGTAATTGTCAGATTAAACGTGTGTCAGGTAAACGTAATAATCAAAGATGAACACAAAGCATAAATTAGCTTCTTCAGGTTTTTCCGACAACAATATACACCGGGTTTTCAGGTTTGAACATGGTTTCTCCTGCAATCGGGGCACTTCTTGAGACCACCAGATGGACGACTTCATCAAAAATCCCGAGTTTCTTCATAGCCTCGATCGTCCTGACCACGGTTTCGATCCGGACGGCATTAACCACAATGCTCCTGGCGTTTTTCTGCACCAGTTTTTCAAGCACTATGTCAATGTTCTTTGTCCCGCCGACAAAAGCGCAGTCAACGGAATCAATAAGTTCCCCGGAACCCAGGATTTCCGAGGCTTCTCCGGCAAAAATCTTGCCGTTTTCAATATTGAAATTTTTAAAATTCGCTTCCGTGGCTTTGAGAGCCTCTTCCCTGGCATCGATTGCATAGATAGTGAGACCCCGGGCTATCCGGGTCGCTGCAATTGATACCGAGCCCGTACCGCAGCCCACATCTGCAAACCGGTCCCCGTCCCGAAGCCCGAGCTTTGAGAGGGATACCGCAATGATTTCCGGTTTTGTCGGACCGCCGCTAACACCTACTATTTCGGACATGTTCCACCTGAATAAAAGTGATGCAAATATATCAAATGTAAATTAAATACGTGCCGGACGTAAATTCGAATTGAAACAAATTAACACAATATAATTTTGAGCGAGTCAGGCATGAAATATTATACAACAATAAATATAAATCAATCACCTGAAATCTGCGGAGTTATAAATATAATTTGTTCTAGATATACCTTATTATCAGTAGTAGTGGAATAGCAGGAAAGTAAACTTTCATGCAATAAGAAAAGTGTTCGAAAAAAATTGGCCCGGGGAAAGATTGTACCTGCTGACAAACTACCGATAAGTTTTAAAAAAATTATATATGAAATCGGGAATTGCTTCCGTAAGCTAAAAGTGAAAAACAATATTATGAGAGGTATTTACAAATGTTCCCTGGCAGCATTTGAAAATAAAAATTTTTATAAATATAAAATATATTTTTAAATTGAAAGAAAGACATTTTAACCATAAATGCATATATTTTATACTGGCAATTCAGCCTTAAAAGGCAAATATCAAATTGATATTCCTGAAAAAGGGGATTTTCAGGTTAGAGATGAGATAATTTCTCACTTATTTCAACTGGTTTTTCCGACCTTATACCACGTAACAGCAGTTTTTTAGACAGGAATGGGGACTCCCGACAGTGTAAGCCCGCTCCCCCGATGCAGGCCACTGTTATCCGAAAATAAAGGAGGAAAGGTGATGAAGGTTTACGAATCATATGACGATTTACCCAAATTGAAGCTCCCCTACGGAAATGAGATATTCATCAGCGACAGCACCATCCGTGACGGCTCCCAGATGCCGGGGATAGTCCTTAGCAGGGACCACAAACTTCAGATCTACGAGTACCTCCACGAGATAGGAATCGAAAAACTGGAAGCTTTTGTCTTCAACCGGAGGGACAGGGATGCCGTAAAGCTCATGTTTGACAGGGGATACGAATGCCCGGAGATCACAGGCTGGGCAAGGGCTTCCCGGGAAGACATTGATAAGATCCTGGAAGTTGACGGGCTCGAAGAAACAGGGATATTAATGTCGGTCTCGGATACCCACATAAGCTCCAAGATGCGGCTTTCGGGAAGGGAAGAAGCCGAAGAGAAATACCTTGACGCCCTCCAGTACGCAGTTGACCACGGGCTTCGCACCCGGGCTCACCTGGAAGATATGACAAGGGCCGACAACTACAACTTCGTCTTCCCCCTGATCGAAAAAATCGTGGAAATCGACCCTGACTGCATCATCCGGGTCTGCGACACCGTGGGGTACGGGATTCCATACATTGGAGTTGACGAACCTTACGGCATCCCGAAAATCGTGGAGCACCTGAAAAAAGAGATAGGGGTTAAGAATATCGAGACCCACGTCCATGACGATTACGGGATGGGGACCGCAAGTTCCATTGCAGGTTACTGGCACGGAGCTAACTGGAGCAGTGTGACCTTCCTCGGGATAGGAGAGCGCGCAGGAAATACGGGTATGGAAAAAATCCTCCTTTTCCTGGCAGACCGTGTTGAGGGCTTTGATAAATACAACCTCGAACCAATCTCTCGCTTCACGGACTTCATGGAAAAAGAACTGGGGCTCCGGATCCCGAGAAACAAACCTGTTGTAGGAAAGAATATCTTTGCCCACGAATCAGGGATCCACGCCGCAGGCGTCCTGAAAAACCCCTTTAACTACGAACCCTATCCCCCGGAACTGATAGGAATGGAGCGGCAGCTCCTCATCGGAGATTCCTCGGGCCTGGAAGTTATCCGGCACAAAGTCCAGGAAACCTTAAACGAAATGCTGGGAGTCGAAACTGCAGTAGAAAAGGATGATGAAAGGCTTCTCAGCATCCAGCAGGAAATCCAGAAACTCTATGACAACGAAGAGAGGGTCTCCTGCATTTCGGACGAAGAACTCCTGGCCTACGTTGAGAAGTATTTCCTTTACCAGCCGATCTGTGACCCCGCACACGGAGGGGGCAGAGGGAAGTTTACGAAAATGGGATGAGGCCCGGGAAAAAATACCGAAATTGCCGGAAAAAACAAGAAAAGAATGATATAAGGTATTAAGGCACCTTATATCAGCCATCATTTATACTTCAGAATTACTTTTTTACTTCAGGATTTCTGCCGTGTACTTTGCGATCTCGCCGGCCATCTCGCTGAGTTTTGCGCTTCCGCCGAGGTCGTAGGTGACGTACTTGCCTTCGGAGATTACACGCCCGGTGGCTTTGAAGATGGCTTCGGACTTCTCCTTTTCACCCAGGTAGTCGAGCATCCAGGCCCCTGCAAGGACGGTTGCGACAGGGTTGACCTTGTCCTGGCCTGCGTACTTGGGGGCTGAGCCGTGGGCGGGTTCGAACATTGCATAATTGTCCCCAATATTGGCGGAGTAGATCATCCCGATGCTGCCGACCAGGGCTGCGCACTCTTCACTGATAACATCCATAAAGAGGTTGGTAGACAGGAGAACCTTTTTGTTAAAGAGTTGTGGGTTCTTGATAATCTGCATTGCGATGTTGTCTATGTGGTAAGGCCATATCTCGATGTCAGGGTATTCCTTACCCACTTTTTCGACCTCTTCCAGGAAGGTGCCGCAGGTCTGCTTGAGGATATTGCTCTTGTGGATGGGGACAACGGTGTCATAGCCCCTTCTCTTTGCTTCCTCGAAGGAGTAACGCGCAATCTTGCTTGAGGATGTGCGAGTAATTTTCCGGATTGCAATATAAACGTCATCAGTAAGCTTGACTTCCTCTCCGATGTACAGGCCTTCCGTCCCTTCCCGGACACAGATCGTCTCCACATCCCCGAGAGGGGAACTTGAACCGGGGAAGGTCTTTATGGGTCTCACATTGGCGTAGAGGTCATACTTCTGCCTGATGGATACTGCCACGCTCTTAGGGGAACCAACCCCTCCCGGGGTAGTGGTCGGGCCTTTGAAGGAAGCATCGGAACTGTCCAGGATGTCCCAGGTCTCGTCAGGAATAAGGGAATTTCCACCGTGCTCTTCCCACCAGGTAGCTCCGGCTTCACACATCACAAATTCGACATCCGTACCGGCGGCTTCCGTGACTTTAAGCATTGCGTCTACAAGTTCGGGGCCAACCCCGTCACCTTTGATTACTGCTGCGGTTTTACTCATATTATCACCATCTGTAGGTTACCATAACCAGGTTTCCATTTCAGGTCACCTATATCAGGTTTCCATTTCAAGTCACCCATATCAGGTCTCAATTTGAGGTCACCGTGTATCAGGTAACCATGCTTTTGGTTTCATGTTTGAAGAATGATAGCAATTGATAAACTGGAAAAGGGAAAAAGACTTTTCAAAAAATTTGTCCAAACATTACTTGATTGTTTCCGGGGTACTCAACGGCAGGCTATCTATTTCAAGCTTTGGGTGCTAATATTATCCGGAACAATACTGCTGAGAAAGTTAAACCGGGTCCCTAAAAACCCGCAAACATTTACAAATGTCCGGAAACAAAAGTTTCCAGAAAAAGCGTAAAATTTCCCGGGAAACCCTTATTCGAGAAAGAATTAAGCAAGATCCAGGAAAAATTTGAGGAAGAAAAAATGCCCGCAAAAATCCCGATCACCGACAACCATATGCACATCGACCCGAGAGCCAGGGGACTTGCCGCCGTAAAAGACTTCCAGAACGCTGGAGGAACCCATATTATCCTGGTAACCAAGCCGAGCTGGACCCTGGGGATCACGGTAAAAAAGCCCGAAGATTACCTGCCTGTCTTTGACGAGACCGTTGAAATTGCTGCAAAAATCCGGGAAATGGGAGTTGGGGCATTTCCCGTTCTGGGAGTACACCCTGCAGAGATTTCAAAACTCACGGAGTACATGGAACTCCGGGAGGCTGCCGAGACCATGAAAAGAGGCCTTGAGCTTGCGGCAGGCTACGTGGAAAAAGGCCTTGCAGTGGGAATAAAATCAGGGCGGCCGCACTACCCGGTGCCCGAAGAGGTCTGGGAAACCTCAAACGAGGTCATGGAACATGCCTTTTCCCTGGGAAAGGACCGGGACTGTGCAGTCCAACTCCACACCGAAAGCGTCGAAGAGCCGGAACTCACCGATATTGCAGAGCGGGCAAGGAAAACCGGGATCAAAATGTACAGGGTGGTCAAGCACTATGCCCCGCCTCTTGTTAATGTCTGCGAAAAACTGGGAGTCTTTCCCGGGGTGATCTGTTCCAAAGGAGCAATCGAAAAAGCCCTTGAAGAAGGCACCCGTTTCATGATGGAAACGGACTACATCGACGACCCTGAAAGGCCCGGCGCGGTACTTGGCCCGAAAACTATCCCCCGCAGGACTTTAAAACTGGCTGAAGTTTACGGGGAAGAACCATTCTGGACCATCCACAAGGAAAACCCCGAGAAGGTGTACGATATTGAGATCGAACTTTAAAATAGAGGCAAAGGGCAAGCAGGCAGGCAGGCAAGTAGGCAAGCAGGAAGAACAGGAACTTTACGGATCGTGAGCTAAGGAAGAGAAAAAGACCAGGAAAAAATATAGTGGGGAAGTAGAGGAGAAAAGGGGATAAGAAAAGGCAAGAAAAGGTAAAAGGGAGAGAAAAGGCAAGAAAAGGAGGGAGAAAGAACTCTCCGACCCGTATTCCGGTTTCTGATTACTGATACATCAGTATTAAACACCAGTATTAAACATCAGTGTTAAACGTCAGTATTAGAAAGCCGACCTCTGGAATTTACCATTATATTAATTTATCTAACTAAATTGCCCGATCTTAATTACCTGATCTTAATACCGAATCTTAACACATGATCTTAATTACTCGGTTCTGAGTACAAGACTCAGTTGCCAGATCCAGTTGCCAGATCCAGTTGCCAGATCCAGTTGCCAGATCCAGTTGCCAGATCCAGTTGCCAGACCCAGTTGCCAGATCCAGTTGCCAGATCCAGTTTCCTGATCCTGAATTACCGTAGTCTAAGTACCCTTATCTCAACGGAAAAATTACTTCCTCTTGATCGTAACGATATCCCCGAGGGTAGTATCCTTCTTAAAGTGGGAGACTTCCTGATCCGAATCTGACACCCGCTCCGTTAGCTTGATGTTGAGGGTGTGTTCGAGTTTCTTGCGCACGGAGTCTTCAGGCACGATCTCTTTCCGCTCTATTTTCTTAATGAGGGATGCTTTTTCTTTTATTTTGGCAGCCAGCTCTTCCTGGGACCAGCCATGAGATTCCCGGGCTTCCCGGATTATATGTTCATAATCGTCTACAAGTTCGTCCTTCAAGATGTCAAAGAAATTCTTTTGGGGCCTTTTTGTGACCCGTGGTGCCGCTCGAGCCACCGGAGAGACTTTCCTGGATACAGGTGCCCTCTTATTGACAGGCTGCCCGTATGGAGCACATTTTGGACATACCTGAAGTTCACTATTGTCTATGGTAACGCTTATCGGCTTTCCGCGGATCTCTGCACCACATATTTCGCACTGCATATTGATCACTTCGAAAACGCTATATACGGTACGAACTTAAATATTATTCGGAGCTCCATGACGGAAAGTACCAAAAGTAAGGATGAAAACATGCGCAGTCACGTTGTGAAGTCCGGACCTGTGTATGACGGAATCGAGACTGGCGGGGTAGAGGAGTCATCAGAAAACCTTCAAGACCGCATGCGACAGCTTGAAAGCCGCAACACCTATCTGGAAGAGCAGTGTAGCCAGATCGAATCGGAAAAGCGCTATCTGGAAAACCAGAAAATCAAATATGAAAGGGAAATCCGGAAGCTGCAGTCAGAACTGGATCGCATGAAGACTTCTCCTCTGATCATTGGTACGGTCATCGATGTGATCAAAAACGACAGGATCATTGTGAGAAGTAGTAACGGACCTCAGTTTCTGGTAAACGTATCCCAGTACATTGACGAGAAAAAACTGGCCCCGGGAGCAAAAGTCGCCCTGAACCAGCATACCCTTGCCATTGCCGAGGTGATTCCCTCCACAGAAGAGCCTTTCGTAGCTGCAATGGAAGTCCTTGAAAAGGTAGAAGTGGACTACGGCCAGATAGGAGGGCTCGATGAGCAGATCCAGGAACTACAGGAAGCAGTGGAACTGCCGCTTATTGACCCGGAACGCTTTTCGCGCATAGGGATAGAACCTCCCAAGGGAGTGCTCCTTTTCGGCCTCCCGGGAACAGGCAAGACCCTGCTCGCAAAAGCCGTGGCTCACAGGACAAAAGCGACCTTCATCAGGGTAGTCGGCTCGGAACTTGTGCAAAAGTACATAGGGGACGGTTCCAAGCTTGTCCGGGAAATCTTCGAAATGGCCCGGAAAAAAGCCCCGAGTATTATATTTATAGACGAACTGGACTCAATTGCAGCCCGACGCCTTAACGAAACTACCGGCGCAGACCGGGAAGTCCAGAGGACGCTCATGCAGCTCCTTGCGGAGATGGATGGCTTTGACAAGCGCAAGAACATCCGGATAATTGCAGCAACTAACCGCCCGGACGTCCTTGACCCGGCAATTCTCAGACCGGGGCGCTTTGACAGGCTGGTGAACGTTCCGATGCCCAGCCCCGAAGCCAGGGAAAGGATCCTCCAGATACACAGTGAAAACATGACCCTTACCGGAGACATCAACTTCAAGAAGCTTGCGAAACTCACCGATGGCATGAGTGGAGCGGACCTGAAGGCAATTGCCACGGAAGCAGGGATGCTTGCAGTCCGGAAGGACGGACAGGCAGTGGAGATGGAAGACTTCCTGGAAGCGGTAGATAAGGTATCAATGGCTGCAAGTACGCAGAAAATGAACCAGATCGAACTGGCCGAAACAATGTTCGTCTGAAACCGGGGGGATAAAGCCCCCAGGGGCATTTTTTTATATCGAGGTCCCGATGATTGCCGCGCCAGCATATCCTAAAGAGGCGGTTTCCGGGAAAAATACCCTGAAAAACGTATTCCGAAAAATATTCCAGGAATAAATGCTCCAGGAAAAAATACCCTGAAAAAACGTATTCCGAAAAATATTCCAGGAATAAATGCTCCAGGAAAAAATACCCTGAAAAACGTATTCCGAAAAATATTCCAGAAAAAAATGTTCAGGGGAAATGAACCTGAAAAACTATTTCTGAAAATTGTTTCTGAAAATTATTTCTGAAAAACTGCTTTTTGGACAGCGGTAAACTATTTTTGCAATTTCAACATAAAGAGAAGCGTGGAATCGGATTTTCATGTCAAACCCGAAATCCGGGTCCTCGGAATTGATGACTCGGCTCTTATTAACGAAAAAATAATGATAGTCGGGACTGTTTTCAGAGGGGGGGACTGGATGGACGGAGTCCTGCGCTCGGAGATCACACGGGACGGGCGTGATGCAACCGGGGTAATCAGCCGGATGGCAAAGGAAAGCAAGCACTACGGGCAACTCAGGGTGATCATGCTGGACGGGGTAACATACGGGGGCTTCAACGTCGTTGACATTGTAAAGCTGCACGAAGAAACAGGGATCCCCGTAATTGTAATCATGCGCTCGTACCCGGACTTTGACAAAATAAGGGCCGCGCTTAAGCACTTCCCTGATGGGGAAGAACGCTGGGAAATAATAGAGAAAGCCGGAAAAATCGAAAAGGTAGTAACGAAAGATAGGGAAAATCCCGTTTACATCCAGAAAAAGGGAATCGGGATTAAAAGCGCGGAGAAAATTGTCAGGCTCACATCGATAAGAAGCAATATCCCGGAACCCCTGAGGGTAGCCCACCTGATTGCAACGGGAATTATTTTAGGGGAATCAAGGGGAAAGGCATAACACCCAGGGCAAACCCCCGCGGAATGCAGCCTTAAGAAAAAACCATACATGGTCCGCGAACCCTGGCCCGGGACTCTATAAGCGAGGCATGAGAAACAAAGAGCCTGAACGGGATCAGAAGGGGCCATCGAAAAGTAAAGGAAGAAAGAAATCCTGAGAAAAAGGGAAAAATAAAAATAGAAGAACGCCTTCAAAAAAGTATTAGATATAAAAAAATATACAGTACTTAAAAAAAAATAAGAGAAGATGAAAAAGGTAATTGGGAGAAAAAGACATAAAAAGAAGGGTATTTGGCAGGAAAAAGCAATTTGGGGAGGGGAATCCGAAAACATTAATAAAATTTTTAAATGATGGGATTCTAAACCAGAAACCCTGAAAGGGAAAACTCTTAAATTGGAAACTGTATATGTGATGTTTAAAAATAATTTTATCCTTCAATACTATTCACTAAGCGATTACCCTACAGATCGGAGGAAAACAGTAGCATGAAATCCATTGTGGAAGAAGCCCTTGCTCGATCTGCCCAGGAAGGACGTGGCGGGCAGGCAGAGTACTTAAACCCTGATTACCTGAACGAAAACGAAGAGGTCAACGCCGAACTCGAAGAAATCCTGAAAAGCCTTCAAACAACCATCAAAGTCGTTGGCTGCGGAGGCGGCGGTTCTAACAGCATCCAGCGCATGCTGGGGGAAGGAATCCAGGGTGCGGAAATGATTGCCCTGAACACCGATGCCCAGCACCTCCTCCATGTACACTCTAACAAGAAGATCCTTATAGGGAAAAAGAAGACCCGCGGGCTTGGAGCGGGCAGCCTCCCCCAGATAGGCGAAGATGCTGCAATCGAGAGCATCGATGAAATCAACAGGATTGTCGAAGGTGCGGACAT
>Ga0272442_10005891_pt1 | contig 16270 bp, 10 predicted proteins | sample SSMForm2O_FD_200262 | JGI IMG/M metagenome (GOLD analysis project Ga0272442, IMG submission 200262) | Marine sediment archaeal communities from Little Sippewissett salt marsh, Falmouth, MA, United States - SSM-Form-2O | ecosystem: Environmental > Aquatic > Marine > Wetlands > Sediment ...
TGTCGTCGCAATTGTGATAACATTAGTCTGTGTTTTTGGAATTTTATATATTACCAAATGGGGCGGAATAAAAAAAGATTAAAACAAATTCCACTCTCTCTTTTTTTATTTTTTAAACAAAAAATTTATTATATTTATTTGATTACTTAATTTTGTGATGAACGAACCCTTTCTGAGTCTTATTGACTATGATGAAGATCTTGAGTACTGATATCAGATATGCTTACTTAGCATATCTGCAACTTTTTCTAAAAATACTTTATCCTCATTTGAAAAGGCTTCAATTTTGTCTGAATCAATATCAATTTCTCCAACAATATTTCCATCTTTTTTTATTGGTACAACGATTTCTGATTTAGTTTTTGCAAAACAAGATAGATATCTATCATCAGTTCTTACATTATTAACAATTTCAGTTTTTCCAGTTTCTGCTGCACATCCACAAATACCAGTTCCAATCGGAATTTTTGTATGCTCGGTTGCTTGAGGTCCTTTCCATGGACCTAAAATCAAATCATTTTCTTTTACTATATAAATTCCAATCCAGTTGTAATGCTCAAAATTTTCAAAAAGAAATTCAACAACATTTTCAAGAAGCCTTTCGTTTGACTCTTTAATAACTCTTCTAATTTTTACTTCTGCAATAATATAATTCATTAGTTCCATCTCTAATATTCATATAAACAAGTTTGTTTATCCTTTGGATATAATGGCATTTTACTTAGGTCCATATCTTCCTCAGTTGGCAGTTCAATTGTCCCATACTGACCACCACCGCCTGGCCTAATAATAACCTTTTTTTCTCTGAATAATTGGATAGCCTCAGTAATTGCAGGAACTGTTACTTTTGCAATATCTTCGATATTTATATCAATTAATACTTGTATTTCACTTCCAAAACAATCAACAAGCTCTCTCCATCGATTTGTAACAGTTTTTGTAAATGGATTTCTTTGTCCTACCGCCTTTGTGATAATTTCAGCAAGAGGAATAAGATGAATATAATCAGGCCTATATTCTGGATGTAAAGGTTTTTTGAAATCAGCCTTTTCATTGATTCTATCTTTAACACCCTTCTTAATTTTCTTTCCGCAGCTACATCTCCATCGTCTTCTAATTGCCTCTTCAAGAGTATAATGGGTATAACAAGAACTGCAAGCCGATTCATGATATTTTCCTTCCTGAGGTGGAAGCCCTACATTTAAAACAGATTTATTTCCATCAATTCTTAATATTGCTTTTTTAATTTCTTTAAAAGTCGCTGCTCTTACTTTGAACCGATTAAATTCTCTTCCAAGTCTAACAGGGTGGGGGCTATGACAATCAGAGTTTGTCAAAAAAGTAAGCCTGTGAAGTTCTCTAATCTTATCTGCAAAATAGGTATCTGCAGAAAGACCCAGCTCTACAAAAGAGACATAATCAGAAAACTTTCCATAACATTCCTTTAAGGAACCATAAAAAGCATACATTGCAGTCCAAGGAGTAAATGCATGTGCAGGTCCAATTAATATATCAAGATCTTTTGCAATGCCGGCAAGTTCTTCGCCGTTCATATTGACATTTGGTCTGCCATCTTTTTCTAAGTTTTTTGATTTTGACTTAATTTTTTCTTTGAAATCCCAAACCGAGGTAATGTTTGGAAAATACAAGAGATGATGAACCCTCTTTTGAGCTTCAATTTCTGTACTTAAAATAAAACGAGTCCCATTGAGTTCAAATGTTCCTTCATCAATAACATTGCATTGGCTAATTTCCTTAAGCCAACTTTTATGAAGACAATCACCAGTTGCTAATACATCAATACCTTTTCGCGGGGCTTCTTTTGAGAGGGTTTCAATGTTCATCTTTTCACTAGTTGCTCCAGAAAAACGTGAATGAATGTGTAAATCAGCATTTATTATCATAAATCCCCTCTTCAGAATCGATATTGAGGTATTACAATATAAATTTTTATTTAACTAATCAACCTTTTTTCCACAATTGTCACAGAATTTTGAATTTGCTTCAATCTTAGAGCCACATTCTGGACAAAAAATAGTTTTAGGTTCATCTTTTGTTTTTTTCTTTTTTTTAGGTTCAACAGGTTTAGAAGGTGGCGGTGGTTGAACTGGTGGCGGAGGTTGTTGATATTGTTGTTGAGGAGGTGGCCTTTGTTGGACAGGCATACGCGGCGGTATTTTGCCGGGAAGTGGTACTTTTGTTGCAAAAAATTGTGTTTTTGAGGAAAACTCCAAAATACCTGCAACAATCATAATAATCCCTGAAATAAATAACATCCATGCACCCATACCAACACCCCATCTAAGGTTGATTAGTGCAGTTAAATCAGATTCAACAATTGAAGTTGAAGACTCTCCGCCTAACGGAGAGCTAGTTAAAGGCTCAATTATATCCCTAATATACGAAGATGTTTCCCCCCCACCAGCCATTGAAGGGATAACTGAACCTAAGATAATTATTAAAACAACAATTAAAATGAACGGAATGATAAGCCTTATTCCTCTGAATATATATTTTGCTCCTAATTTTTTACTTAAAGGCAGACCAATAGTTGAAATAATCATAAAAATAATACCAATTGCAATTAATGCTGAAAACGGTATTACAAAAGATCCCATAGGTACCGGCCCACTTGTACCAGGGACTGTCAGCTGAAGACCATTAATCCCATCAAAACTTAATAAATCAAGCATTTTTGAGGACTCAAAAGTATCTGTGACACCAGCACCGGTTGCACTATAAGAGACTGTATACCAAGGATAAAACAACCCAACAAATGCAACAATAATACCTACAAAACATAAAATATTTCCAATGCTATGCAAGTTAAAACCATTTATATAAAACATTGAAACAATACGAGGTCCAAGACCATATTTTTTATGTCGACGATATATTTTAAAGGCCATAATTCCAATAATTGCTACTGCAATCAAAGCAAATATTAATAAGAAATTATAAAAAAACCACTCAACCATGAAAATCGTATCATTTGCTGGCAAAAGACTGCTACCCCATGATACTCCATCCCACATTGCACCGTTTTCTCTATACATTGGGCCCTCAGGACCAGCTTGCCCTAGCAAAGATGATTCTATTGCACCTGATTCATCTTCAGCAACTTCACCCCATCTGCCAATAAATGATAAAAATCCTTCTGATTCCAAATCTAACAGTTGATAATTCTCAGATTCCAAGATTTTTCCATTAGCACCAACAAAATCACTAGCAATACCCAGCTTTCCAGAGTAAGACCTAAGGTAATTTGCATGACTTCCACGGGCTACATAAACCTTTATGTGTGTTCCTTCTTTTTCTACTTGACTCCAAGTTGCTTTTTGGCCAGAATGATGCTGGCTATAACCAACCATTGAAGGTTCATCACCTGAAAAAATAATTTGTACCATTTCCCAATCCCCTTCATGCTGGTTTAATTCGCCTTTGTTGAAAGCATAAAACATCCAATATTGAATCACTTGTTCTCCAGTTGTAGCATCATCAAAGGAATAATAATAAACAGCATTTCCATTTGAGTTTTCCCAACTTTTAGCAGTACTTATTATTTGATTATAGTCACTGATAGTTCCTAATTGATTATCAAGATACATCCCCTCATAGATTTCAGTTGAATATGTAGCAATAGAAGATTCAGTTGGACTCGTTGAAATAGGAGTTGTGCTTTCACCATTATAAAGATATGAATTTTGAATATGAAATTCTGCATTGATTGGATAACATGATTCTTCACCTTCAAAATACAAAATTGGTGCATAATCTTGAACTCTTGAATCAGCATCACAGGCCATTCCAAAAACAGAAATTAATGTTATTAATACAGATAAAATTACAATACTGCGTCTAAAATATTTAATTGAACGAATTTTTTTCATTTTAACCTCCCCACATTACAGAAAGTAAACAATTGTAACATTTTTAATATTTATTGAATAATTAAAGAATTTTTTGTATCAATTATAGTAACATTTATTAGCCTCTACTCCATATAAAAAAGAGGTAGAATTCAGTAGTGGTGATGGGATAGAAAAATTAACTGAATTAGCCTAAATACTCAATATGAAGTGGATGTAAATGAATCAAGATGAATCTGGAAAAAACGAGAATTATGATACCGATTCAATTCAGGTATTGGAAGGCCTTGCAGCAGTGAAAAAAAATCCAGCTATGTATATAGGTAGTACAGATGAAAGAGGACTCCATCATTTGGTTTATGAAGTGGTTGATAACTCTATTGATGAGGCTATGGCCGGCTACTGTAAAAAAATACAAATTTCTTTAAACAAGGATGGTTCAGTAACTGTTATTGATAATGGGAGAGGTATACCCGTAACAATCCATAAAAAATATAAGAAATCTGGTGTAGAGCTTGTAATGACAACTCTTCATGCGGGTGGAAAATTTGATACCAATGCATATAAAGTATCTGGTGGTCTTCATGGAGTAGGTGTTTCAGTTGTAAATGCTCTTTCTAAATGGTTAGAAACAAAAGTTAGAAGAGATGGTTTTGAATATTATCAAAAATATGATCATGGTATGCCTACCGAGCCGCTAAAACAAATAGGAAAATCAGAAGAAACTGGAACAGATATAACTTTTCTCCCTGATCCTGAAATATTTGAAACAACAGATATAAAATTTGAAACAATACAAAATAGATTAAAGGAATTAGCATTTCTTAATGCAGGTCTTGAAATTGAATTAAAAGACGAAAGAAGTGAAAAATATAATGTTTTTAAGTTTGATGGGGGAATCAGAGAGTTTGTCAAACATATAAATAGAAATAAAACTACACTACATCCTGATCCAATATATTTGCAAGCTGAAAAAGAAAATGTTGAAGTTGAAATAGCAATCCAGTACACAGATAGCTATACAGAAAATATTTTTACATTTGCAAATAACATAAATACCCATGAAGGGGGAACTCATTTATCAGGATTTAAAGGCGCCTTAACTAGAGTTTTTAATGACTATGGTAAAAAAAATAAATTATTTGGCAGTGAAGATTTCAGTTTAAGTGGTGAAGATTGTAGGGAAGGAATTACTGCGGTAATTTCTTGTAAGGTTCGAAATCCTCAATTTGAAGGTCAAACCAAAACAAAGCTTGGTAATTCTGAAATTAGAGGTATTGTTGAAAGTTTAACAAATGAAAAATTAAGTGAATTTTTTGAAGAAACTCCTTTTGTTGCAAAAACAATTTTAGATAAGGCAACAACGGCAAGTAGAGCACGAGAAGCCGCAAGAAAAGCAAGAGAACTTACAAGAAGAAAAGGTTTACTTGAATCAACTGCCCTTCCGGGTAAACTTGCAGATTGTTCTAGCAGAGATCCTTCTAAAACCGAGCTATATATTGTTGAGGGAGATAGCGCAGGAGGATCAAGTAAACAAGGAAGAAATAGGGAATTTCAGGCAATTCTACCACTCCGTGGTAAAATCCTCAATGTTGAAAAAGCACGTATGGATAAAATACTTAAAAACAATGAAATCTTAGCTTTAATAACTGCGGTAGGTACAGGTATAGGTGAAGAATTTGATATCGAAAAAGCCAGATATCATAAAATAATTATCATGACTGATGCAGATGTAGATGGTGAGCATATTAGAACATTATTACTAACTTTTTTCTTCAGGTACATGAGACCACTAATTGAAGAAGGTTATCTATATATTGCACAACCTCCTCTTTATAAATTAGGAAAAGGCAAACAGATAGTTTATGCATATTCTGAAAGGGAAAAAATTGAAAAACTGAAAGAATTAGGTGACAGAGGAATTAACATTCAAAGATATAAGGGTCTTGGTGAGATGAATCCAAAACAACTATGGGAAACCACAATGGACCCTGAGGGAAGAACAATGCTCAATGTCACAGTTGATGATGCAGTAGAAGCAGATGAATTATTCACTATTTTAATGGGTGAAAAAGTTGAACCACGTCGTGAGTTTATTGAAACCCATGCTAAAGAGGTAACAAATTTAGATATTTAGGGTGATTTAATGACTGAAGATGAACAACCTAAAAGGGAACAAATAAGAGCACTTGAATCAGAGATGAAACGTGCATTCATAGATTATTCTATGAGTGTAATTATGAGCAGGGCTTTACCAGATGTTCGTGACGGACTTAAACCAGTTCATAGACGTATTCTTTATGCCATGAACGATATGGGACTTACTAGTAGGAGTTCTTATAAAAAATCTGCAAGAGTCACAGGTGAAGTACTTGGTAAATATCATCCTCATGGAGATCAAGCAGTTTATGACTCAATGGTTCGTATGGCTCAAGACTTTTCTCTTCGTTATCCCCTTGTTGATGGCCAAGGTAATTTTGGTAGTGTTGATGGTGATAGCGCAGCAGCTATGAGATATACTGAGAGCAGACTTGCAAAAATATCTCAATACATGCTTCAGGATATCGAAAAGGAAACTGTTGAATGGGTTGATAATTTTGATGGCAGTCTTAAGGAACCTGTCGTCCTTCCAGCAATTTTACCAAATCTTTTGATCAATGGTACCTCTGGTATTGCTGTAGGAATGGCTACAAACATGCCACCACATAATCTAAATGAGGTAATTGACGGAACAATACAAGTAATTGATAACCCTGAAATTAGTACTACAGATTTAATGAATATAATTCAGGGTCCTGATTTTCCAACTGGCGGAATTATATATGGGAGAGGAGGAATCTTACAAGCATATACTGAAGGTAGAGGACTTGTAAGAGTTCGTGCAAAAACCAAAATTGAAGGGGAAGATAAAAAAAAGATAATTATTACCGAAATTCCCTATCAAGTAAATAAATCAAATCTTTTAAAAACAATTGCAGATCTTGTAAAAAACAAAAAAATAGAAGGAATTTCTGATCTTCGTGATGAAAGTGATAGAGAGGGAATGCGAGTTGTAATTGATTTAAAACGCGATGCAATTGAAGATGTTGTATTATCTCAACTTTTTAAACATACCGATATGCAAAGTACTTTTGGAGTAAATAATCTTGCAATAGTAAATGGCCAACCAAAGACCTTGACCCTTAAGGAGATGATCACATATTTCATAGAGTATCGTGTTTTGGTAATTACTAGACGAACTAATTATGACCTAAAAAAAGCAAAAGAAAAAATGCATATCCTTGAAGGTTTCATGCTTGCTCTCAAAAACATTGATGAAGTAATAAAAATAATAAGAGCAAGTAAAACAGTTGATCAAGCAAAAGAAGGCCTTATTCAAAGATTTGGATTTTCTGAGGAGCAAGTAAAAGCAATACTTGATTTAAGACTTCAAAAACTAACGGGTATGGAAATAGAAAATGTAGAAAACGACTATAATGAAACAAAAAAATTAATTGAACAGCTTGAATGGTTGGTTTCTGAAAGAAGTCATATACTTGATGAGATAAAAAAAGAACTAATAGAAATAAAAGAAAAATTTGGGGACGAGCGCCGTACTGAAATTGTTGAAGGTGAAATCGATATCGATATGGAAGACTTAATCCCTGTTGAAGAAGTTGTTATTACAATTACTGATAGTGGCTATATCAAACGTATACCCTGTGAAACATATAAAACACAACATAGAGGAGGAAAAGGACTTAAGGGAATGAAAACAAAGGAAGAAGATATTGTTGTGGATTCATTTATTACTTCAACTCATGATTATATCATGTTTTTTACAAATAAAGGTAAGACCTTTTGGATAAAGGGGTATAAAATCCCTGAAGGAAGTAGGCATCATAAGGGAAAAGCAATAATTAATTTAATACCAAGACTTGAGGAAGGAGAATTTGTAGAAACAGCAATTCCAATTCATGAATTTGATGATGAACACTATCTTGTTTTTTCAACAAAAAATGGAATTATTAAAAAAACCACTCTATCTGCTTATAGCAACATAAGGGTAAATGGTATCAAAGCAATTAATCTTGATGAAGACGATGAACTCATAAGTACAAGACTATCTGATGGAAAACAAACAATTATGATAGCATCTTCAAATGGTCAAGCATGTCGCTTCAATGAAGAAGAAGTAAGACCAATGGGCAGGGTTACAAGAGGAGTTATTGGAATAAGACTTGGTAAAGGAGACAAGGTTGTATCAATGGCAGTTGTTGGAGAAGAGGGAAATCTTTTAACAATTACTGAAAATGGTTTTGGTAAACGCTCTCCAATAGTTGAATATCGTAAGACTCATAGAGGCAGTAAAGGTGTTAGAACAATAATTACAAATGAAAGAAATGGAAAGGTAATCTATGTAAGAGAAGCATGTGACGAAGATGAAATCATTTTAACAAGTCAAGAAGGTATGATGGTCAGAATACCAGTAAAAGACATAAGAATTCAAGGCAGAAACACTATGGGAGTTCGTATTATGAGACTTAATGAAAATGACAAAGTGGTATCAGTTGCAAAAATTATCGAAAATGGGGGAGAAACGGAGAATGACGAATGAATTCTCACAAAAACATAAGGTTTTATAACGATGATGATAAAGAAAAATATGATAATTTTTTAATGGAAAGATCAGACGCTTATGTATTTCATACAGTTGAATGGAAAAATGTTATAGAAAAAACGTTTAAATATAAACCTTTATATATTATTGCAATAGATGATGATAATAATATCTGTGCTATTTTACCATTGTTTTTTATAAATAACTTTTTTAAAAAAAAACTTGTATCTGTTCCTTTTTTTTCATTTGGCGGATTTTTAGGGGATAAAAAATATATACCTGCTCTTATCAAAAAAGTCTTTGAACTTAAAGATAAGTTACATTGTAAATCAATAACTATTAAACAATCTCCAAATAGCAATATTTATCAAACATCACTTGAAAATGCTGGTATGTTTAGAATTGAAATTAGACTAAACCATTATATTGAACTAAAGGATAAAAATATTGATGAAATATGGATGAATATCTCAGATAAAAACAGAGGGACAATTAGAAAAGCCAAAAAAAAAGATGTAATTATTGAAAGATTAACAAGGGAAGAAGACCTAGAAGATTTACATCTATTAGAAATAATTACAAGAAAAAAAATCGGTCTTCTTTCACCAAGTATAAATTATTATAAAAACATGTGGAGAGAATTAAATCCAAAAAATTATCTTTATATTCTTATAGCAAAACACTATGGAAAAATTATTGCATTTGCAATTTTTTTTGTATTTAATAACAGGGTTGTACATGTTCATGTTGGTTCAAATAATAAAGGTAGAAAGCTGGGTGCTAATAATTTAATTCTCTGGTCTGCTATAGAATATTGCTGTGAAAAAGGATATGAAATTTTTGATTTAGGAGCTAGTGTTTTAGATGGAAAAGGAAATATAACTGAGAATTTCAAAGGAATATATTTTTATAAAAATTCTTTTAACACAATTAATGTCCCATATTCCTGGTATTATTATCCTAAAAATATGATAAATATAGACCTTGTTTCTAAACAAAATTTTTTGATTATAACTGGTAAAAAAATATTGAGAAGATTTCCTTTAACCCTATATAGTAAAACTGGTACATTCTTAATCAAAAAATTATTATAAATTAATAATTAAGGATCTGAAAGTTTAATATTTATATTCATAAATCTTTAAGATTTTTATTTCTCGTTAACAAAAAAATATTCATCGAAACTGTTTCTAAAAATATATCTGGGCCTAATCTAACACTTTTTGCAACCCTTGAAAGACTTGTTGATAAATTATATTGTCTTTTCTTAAGTTTTTGAATATTAATTTCAAGTTCTTTAACCGTTAAATGTTTAGGCTGAAAAACTACATTGTATAAATCATATTTACTCCAATCTTTTGTTAAAATTCTACCTTCATTATTTAATCTTTCATAAATTGGAGTTCCTGGAAAAGGTGTTAATATCCTTAATAAGGGGATATCCACATTATTTTTTCTTATAAATTCATCTGTCTTATTAAAAACATCAAGATAATCACTGTCAAAACCAAAGATAAATGAACCCATTATATTCATTCCATAATCATGAATTTTTTTAATTGTTTTTTTATAGTTTTCTACCTTATTTGATCTTTTATTGCAATTATTAATTGTTTCTTGAAAGATTGATTCAAAACCAATATACCAAGTTAAACATCCTGCCTCACCAGCTATCTTTAGTAATTCTTCATCCTTTCCTAAAGTATTGATATTACCATATGCATAAAATTTTTTATTTAAAGGAATCATCTGTCTAAAAAGATCTTTAGTATATTCTGGATTAATAGTTAAAGAGTTATCTACAAAGAAAAAACCTCTATTAGAAAGCGATTTTATATCTTGGATTACAGCATCTATAGATCTCATACGAAATTTTTTTCTAAATTTCATATTAACAATTGAACAAAATTCACATTCATAGACACATCCTCTTGTGGCTTGAACAGATGTTCTAGTACCTTTTGGCAATATGGCAATTTTTGGATTGGGAATAATATTAGGATTTACAGGTTTTGTTAATATATAAAAAGGTTTGAGATTATTATTTTCTACATCACTAAGCAATTGAGGCCAAGTTTCTTCAGCTTCACCAATCACAACGCTATCTGCATGTTGTTTTGCTTCCTCTGGAAGTGCAGATGCATGCCAACCTCCTATTACTACCTTAATTCCTTTTTGTCTAAATCTATCAGCAATTTCATATGCTAGTAATATATTTTTTGTGGATGCTGAAATTCCTACAATATCATAATCATTGTTATAATTAATTTCAGGATGACTTCCTTCTACATATTCGATTTGATTACCATCTGGAGTTAAAGCTGCTAATATTTGAAAGGTTAAAGATTTTCCAAAACCAAATAATATTTTTTCGTTTATGTATCTTAAAATATCTATCTTTCGATTTTTTTTAACCTGATCAGGGGAAACAAATAGTATTTTCATTTTATCATATTTTTTGGATTTTAAATTTTTCTTTATTTTACACCATATAAGTTAATTTTTTTATAATATTTTAATACCTTCTATTAAATATTAAAAAGTGTGGTTGATTTGGCTGAGATACCCTAAAAATTTTATATTTAGCTTTTTTAAGTATTTTTTCTGCAGATACTACTCTATTGTATAATTCTTTTTCAGGGACTTTTGGTTCAATGTGTTCGGCATCAGTTGCATATCTGCAGTTAAACGCAAATATAAATCCTGAATTGAAACTTATTTTTTTGAAAAGTTCCATTATTTTTTTAAACTCTTCATCAGTCTCAGTTGGAAAACCTGTAATATACGAAGTGTATAATTTTAAATCTGGATATATCTTTCTTAATCTTAAAAAAGCATCTTCAATTTTATCGATATCAGAATAACGGCGCATAAGTTTAAGAATTCGGCTAACACCTGACTGGATGTGACAGTCGATTAATTTAATTTTTTTTGATTTAATTATATCTTCTAAATCATCAATATATTTTACAAGCCATTGAGGATGGAGATTTCTTATTTCTATCTCATAATCTCCAGGAATTTTAATAATTTCATTTAACAAAGCAGGAAGGTTTGTACCAATATCTAAGCCATATGCTCCAGAGTCATCAGCATTTATTACAAAATTTTTATAGCCTAGACTTAACCCTTCTTTAAAATCATTAATACATTGATTAAATGGTTTGCTTTTTAATCCACCTATTGCTTTTTTAATAACACAGTAAGAACAATTACCTAAACAACCTCTACAAATAGTAATATGATACAATTTAGGAGTTACAGTAATAAAAAGTGAACGTAAAACCAATGAACGATCCCCATATAGATTCTTCAAAATATGGTTTTTAACTCTAAAATAATTCTTGTTTAATAAAATGCTTTTTTTAAAAAAATTTTTTATCTCTTCAACAGATTTTTTACTGGAAACTCCTGGAGAAAAATCTCTACAAACAAAATTGCCATCTTTTATACTATCATACTTATATTTATTTACATGGAAAAGATCATCCATTTTTTCAGGATTTGCAAGTATTTCCTTTACACATGTTGTTTTTCCATTAAAAATTTCTTTAAGCTTTTCTGGTGCAATAGCTGGAAGACATCCTGCAACTATTAATTCAGCATTATAATTCTTAACATAATTTTTAACTTTCATTAATGAATTTCTTTCTATTGCATTGAAAGCTGCACAAGCTATGTATATTATTATTTCTGCATCTTTTGGTTTTTTAACAATTTTATATTCATTTTTTTTTAAATAAGAAATAAGTTTTTCTCCTTCAAGTAAACTCAATTCACATCTACATACATCAACATATATTTTTTTCATTTTTTCACTTAACTTTAAATAGATATCTAAATTTATTTTTAGTAAGTTTTTTACAATTTATCACTTTTATTATTTTTTCTTTTTTTGTATACTAAGGAACTAATATGAGATACATCCATAACATCATATCCAACTTTCTTTAAATACTTCTTTGTATAGCTTAATCTTTTGATTATTTCTTTGTTAGAGAGTTTTGGTTTAATTTTTTCAGAATCAGTTCCTGCTCTTCTTGAAAATGAAAATGAGTATCCTTCATCAATATTCATCTCAGTTATAAAAGACAAAGTTTTATCAAGATCATCCATTGTTTCTGTTGGAAAACCTATTATTTGATGAATAACTAACTTTAAATCAGGATAAGATTTTTTTAACCTAACTAATCCATTCTTTATTTTTTCAATATCAGAATATCGATTCATTAGCTTTAAAATACGACTACTACCTGACTGAACAGTAATTTCCATACTTATTATCTTTCTTCTCTTTAAAATTTCTTCAAAAATATCTATATATTTTACAATCCACATAGGATCAAGATCTAAGATAGTTATTTCAAAGTCTCCAGAAATTTTAGTTATTTCATCTAATAATTCGGCAAAGTTTGAACCAATATCTAAGCCATATGCTCCGGTATTATCAGCATTAATAATAAAAGTTTTATAACCCAAATTTAAACCATTTTTAAATTCACTAATACATTGATCAATTGATTTACTTTTTAATTTTCCAACAGCTTTTTTTATTGCGCAATAAGAACAATTACTAGGACATCCCCAAGATATCCTTACTGCATAAAAAGATTTATTTTTTAAAAATCTATTTAATAAAGCAGGTAATGCAAATAAATTTTTATCTATATGATCTTTAATTTTGTTAAATTTTTTCTCATAAATTGTTTTTCTAAATAATCCACTTAATTTTTTAATAGATTCAGTTCTTTTTATATTATCATAAAAATTACTGCCATAAAGAAAGCTATAAGGTACATTTGCATCCTTTTGATCCTTAAATTTTATTTTATTACCCGGTAAAATTATATCAAGAATATCTTCATTTTCTTGAATTTTTTTAGTACTAATTATTTTTCCATCAAAAAACTCACTAAGCTTACCAGGTGAAATATCTGGCAAACAACCACCAATGATTAACTCTGCATTATAATTTTTTTGAAAATCTTTGATTTTTTCCAATGCACAATTTTCTTGAAAATTACTAAATGCACATGTAAAAAAAACAATAATATCTGCATCTTCAGGCGTATATACAATTTTATATCCATTTAGCGATAAATAATCATGGATTCTTGTTGCATCAAGTAATCTCAATTCACACGCTCGGACATAAAGATATATTTTTTTCATGGCTGCATCTTTTTAAATAAAATTCCTTCAAAACAACACCATACCTTTACATTATATTTTGCTTTTTTAAGGAATTTTTCAGCATAATTCATTCTCTTTGTTAGAATTTCCTCTGTTACTTTTGGCTCTATGTCATCAAAATCAGTATTTGCATGAAATGGAAACGTATAGAAATAACCAACATCAAAACCAATTTCCTTTATAAATGAAATTGACTGTTTAAATTCTTCTTCTGTTTCAGTTGGAAAACCTACTAGGATATGAGTAAATAGTGATATCTTTGGATCTGCTTCTTTTAATCTTAAAAATGCGTGTTTCATTTTTTCAATATCTGAATAACGATTCATTAGATTTAAAATTCGGGTACTAGCTGATTCAATTAGAATTTTTAATCTTGATATCTTTTTTCTTTTTAAAATATCTTCAAGCTGATCAATATATTTAACAATCCAATATTGTGTTAAATTCTCAATTTCAAAATTATAATCACCTGAAATTTTTGTCATTTCATCTAAAAGTTCAGGGAAACTACTACCAATATCTAAACCATATGCACCGGAATCATCAGCAGTAATTACAAAATTTTTATAACCTTGTTTTAAACCATATTTAAGTTCACTAACACATTGATCAATTGGTTTACTTTTTAAAGGCCCAACTGCTTTTTTGATTTTTTTACCAAAATATGAAGAACATGGATGTTTATCATTACAACCTTCGGATATTTTAATTATAAAAAATGGTTCAAAAGTGTAAAATCTAGATCTAAAACGAGTTGTATCTAATATATTGTTATATACTTCACATTGAAATTTTTTATAGGTTTTATCTAACATTTTTGATTTACCAAATCCTTGTTTTATTTTTTCAATAATTGAATTTCTATTGTATAATGCTCTAGAGCCATATATTTTTTCAATTGGTACATTTGGATCTTTAATATCTTTGAATTTAATATTATTAGATGGAAACAAATCATCTATTTTTTCCATATCTTTTGGACTCAAAGTTTTTCCCTTAAAAAAATTTGCTAATTCTTCTTTTTTTGTTTCATGAAGACATCCTGCTAAAATTAATTCTGCATTATATTTCTGAAAATCTTTAGCTTTTAGTAATAATTTTTCTGCTAATGTGTCACTGAAGGTACATGCAAAAAAAATGATTATATCTGCCTCTTTTGGATTATGTATTATCTCATAATAATCTCTATTTTTTAAAAAAAAATGATATAATCTTGTGGCTTCTAAAAGCCTTAATTCACAAGCATGAACATAAATAAATATCTTTTTTATATCCATATAAAACCTATGTTAGTTTAATATTATATAATAGTTTCGGAAAAAAATATATTTAATTTTTTCAAATATAATTTAGTATGTTCATCGTTAAATCCATAAAAAAATTTTTAAAAAATCTGCATCTTTTAAAAGATTAATTTTTGAAACTTTGCAGCATATAATTCTCTTCTTCTAAAAGAGGTTATATAAATAAATATTTTTTAGCAGTATTTAATTATATCCACCGAGTTTTAGACTAGGATCAGCAAAACATTGCCATTGCATAATACAATGAGCTTCATATGATCTAATTGGGTTTTCAAGGACGCTTTTTGTAATTGCTCCATTAAAAGCCTGCCCAAAAATTGTAATATCTTTTTTTCCAATGCAATAAAAGAAATCATAATCCAATTCACTATTTAAAGAAAAACCTCGGGGGATATATGGACTGCTACTATTCATACTCTCAGTTGCAGTGCATCCAATAGTCGCAATAGCTCCCCCATTTGGTTTACTTAATAATTTCCAACACATACATTTAGAAGTAGGATAACCATTTGTAATATAGTAATCTTTATTACCAAATCTACTAGATGTAATAGACTTTATTAAAGTTACATTAAATAATGAGGTGGCACAACCACTAACTACTGCTACAGGTAGTTTATTACCATTAAATATTCTCCAAGAATCATATATTAAAAATCTGCCTGAGATATTTTCTGAACTGTATTCACAATCAGGCCAAAGTGTCATCCAAGCTAAGGTACTTCCGTGACCTAAGAAATGTACAAATCCTGCTCCTTTTGTTATTTCTTTTGTAATTGTTTTTGCGTTTGGAACAAGTCCATTAGTATCTCTATTAGATGCATATATTTTTACAACATCATTTACTATTTCATCCATATATTCAACTGATTTTTCAGAATATACCTCACATTCAGGTTTTCCACCAGTAATTGTACCTGAATTACCTGAGATACTTATCATTTTTTTATACCATGGTTTATCTTCCTGAGATGTTGATTCGTATTTTTTTATTTTTTTAATTACTATTCTTAAATCATGCTTATTTCTACAAGGTATACGTCCAAGGTATACATCTGGACATAGATCGATTTCCTCAAGGTAATTACTGTTTCCTTCAGCAAATATATTGTTTTTATTTGAATCCCAATCCTCAAAAGCATATCCAAATGATTGATTGTATTTATATATATCTGCATAATAGAGATCAGATATGGAACCCTGCCCTATACACCCTTCTTCTAAAGAAGTATATCGTACTGGTATATACCAATCTTTACTTCCATGCGTTTTACTGTCTTTATCATTTGCAAAAAGAGTTTTTT
>Ga0272442_10005892_pt1 | contig 16269 bp, 10 predicted proteins | sample SSMForm2O_FD_200262 | JGI IMG/M metagenome (GOLD analysis project Ga0272442, IMG submission 200262) | Marine sediment archaeal communities from Little Sippewissett salt marsh, Falmouth, MA, United States - SSM-Form-2O | ecosystem: Environmental > Aquatic > Marine > Wetlands > Sediment ...
TTCCCTTTTCTTTCAAATAAAGTTTTTTTAATGTTTCAGGAATTCGAATAGGATGCCATTTTTTCTTATCCACAAAGACACCTTTTTGTTCCGCGACAGCCATGATTTTTTCTCTCACTTTAAATTCAGCCTTTACCCTCCATTTATGGGAATGAAGTCGACTAATCCACATTAAACCAACCGGCTGGTCAAACATACGGATGGCATGATGGTATTCAATTCGGGTTTCCAGTAATATCGGTATAAATCCTTCTTCTAACTGCTTTCCCAGTGAGAAATATTTTTCCAACCAGGCCATGCGTAAATCCTCCAGCCATCGGATATAACTGATATTACTGACAATTCCAGAAAAATCAATATCGTAAGAGGCGCCTTCATCTCTATTCAACAGAGTTCCTCCTCTAATAAATATTTTCAAATCATCGGGTAAATTATGTTTGTTGGGAAAACAACTTAATATTTCAACACCGGTGAATAATCTGTTTTTTAACCTGATAAAATCCATTGAAAGCATGTATTAAGTAAAAAGGGAAAGGGCTACTTTTCGTTTTTAATTGTCAAATTCGTTTTATAAATATATTCTATTAATCTATACTGAAAAAAATCCAAAATAAAATAAATCACTTTTTTATAAATCCGGAGCCCACTGGGAATTGACTAAAATATTCGGCTTGGCATCAGAAAATATTGCTCATAAGGCTAAAGGATTATATAATAAAAATAGGATGAATACTAATTCATAATTAAAATTATACATATATATTTGGCCATACCAATCTTTTATTTTAATATAAAAAACAAAAAGCGCCCTTTTAAGTTAGTTTTAAATACGCAAATAAGGGGTCTTTAAAAATAAATATCCTCTTATTGGCAAAAGCTGGTAAGAGGATATTTTGTAAATAGATTGAATGCTAAAAATTGATAACAATTAAAGCTATAAAAAATTTACTATATAAATCTTTCTTTATAAGAATAACATACAGGTGAGGATGAAAATTATCTATATGAATTATTCTATACAAATAGAAAAACAAATAAGTATTATCGTACCGGTTTATAACGAAGAAAAAATTCTTTTAGCGAATTATTCTAACTGGGAAAGACTTTCTAAGGTTGCAGAACTTATCTTTGTGGATGGGGGTAGTACCGATAAAGGTAATGAGTTGACTGTAAAATTAGGAAAACTATTACATGGGAAAAAAGGACGAGCTTTGCAGATGAACTTGGGTGCTTCCAGTGCCGGTGGGGAAATATTATTGTTTATTCATGCTGATACCAGACTTGATCCGAAGGTACTTCCTGTTATCATAAAAAAATTAGAAGATGAAAAAATAATAGGAGGTTGTTTTTCAATATTTCTAGCTGGCCAAAGCATATTATATCGTCTAATAAATTATCTGGGAACAACAAGAGCAAAATTAACGCGCATTTTTTATGGTGATCAAGGGCTATTTATCAAAAAAAATGTTTTTTTTGACCTGGGAGGTTTTCCAGAGGTTCCTATCATGGAAGATGTATTGTTTTCGGCGAAGATGAAGAAAATGGGAAAAACCATAGTCCTTCCGGAACAAATATGGATTTCTCCTCGACGGTGGGAACAACGGGGAATTATCGTCACCATCTTAATGTATCTTTTTTTATCTTCTCTGTTCTACCTGGGTTTCCCTCTGGCTAAAATTAGAAAAATCTATGAGGATTTAAGATGAATCGATGGTTAATACTTTTTGCCAAAGAACCTAAAAAGAATCTAGTAAAAACAAGGCTTCGGCCTTATTTGCAGAGAGGTTCTGCAGAAGATATTTACATGAGTTTTTTTAGAGACGTAGTTGAAATTGCCCGCCAGGTGCAATGTGAAAATAAATTGATTGCTTATGAATCCGCCAATGAAAATCCTGAATTCATACAGAAAACAGCACCCGATTTTAAAAGAATAAAACAATCCGGTAAAGATCTGGGGGAAAGGATGTATCAAATATTTTGGCAGATTTTACTCCACAAAGCACGTCATGTTATTATTATAGGAACTGACATACCGACATTGCCTCCTGAAAATATACAGATGGCTTTTCAGCAGCTTGGCCATCACGATATTGTTTTAGGACCCAGTTTAGATGGCGGGTATTATTTAATTGGCTTAAAAAAAGCTTACTGGGAGATATTCGAAAATATTGATTGGGGTTCCGATCGGGTTTTAAGTCAGACAATATGCAAAATCAATAAAATGAAGCTGAAAGCAGCATTTATTCCCCGATGGTATGATGTGGATGACCAGGATGGCCTTAATAGGTTGATGAAAGACCTAAAAGGGAAACAGGATAAATCAATTGCGCGTTGGACCAGAAAGTATTTAGAAATACAATCCTGAATTACTTTCTTAATAAGGGAGAAATAGTTTTATAATGAAAAGAAAATCCATTATCAAATCAGTAAAATTAGAGAATCAAGCTATCGCTGTTTTTGATATCGGTGGAACAAATACACGGGTACAAGTAAATCGGAAAAAAAATATGTCAATTGATCATCCTTTAAAAAAAGATATTTTTAAACTTCGCATTTCTTCAAAAGATCAATTAAAAAAGTTGATACAAGAACTTGTTCTTATTCGTTGGAAAAAAATCTGCTTGGAGCAATGTGTTCTAGATTTTGCCGGACCGGTTTTGAATCACCATAGCGTTCAGATGACCAATTGGGAAGGAAGTCCGATGATTAATATGAGTGAATTAATTAAATGGGGATTGCCTCGAAATGGTACCTTGATGATCAATGATATCGAAGCTGCTGCTTTTGGCATTCTAAGGTTAATGGAAACCAATCAGCTTTCATCTGCTGGGTGCTCCCTTTTATATGAACTAGATAAACCAGCAAGTCAAATAAAAATATCGGGCAATATGATTCTTTTAATGCCGGGAACTGGATTAGGCACAGCAGGATTGGTCGGTATTATGGACAAAACCGGAACAGTTATTTATAAGCCAATCGCTTCTGAAATCGGACATGCTCCTGTCAGCCCCATTGATCAAATACATGAAGATATTATACATTGGCTAAAAAATAAAAAAATAATGAGTGGTGATTGGCCGAACTGGGAAGATTTTGTTTCCGGGAGAGGATTGGTTTATATTTATGGAGCATTGGTAAATATGTCCAATCCATTACCTTCAAAAATATTAAAATGGGAAAAAGACGGAGACAAAGCTGCCCTCATTGCCCTGGCTGCTATTCTGCAAAAAGATAAATTATCTAAAAAAGCCCTGGAATTATTTTACCGTTGTACCGGAAAAATTGCTCAGATTCTTGCCCTGGCTTATCAACCCTTCGGTGGAATATTCCTTTGTGGGGACGTGATTCGAAAAAATCAATCTTTTATTCCTGAAAGTGGATTTCTAAAGGAACTACATAAAAACGGAACACAGAGCCATTTATTAAAGATGTTTCCTGTATACATAGTGACTAAAAAGAATTTAAATATCATGGGGAATTTACGGGCAGCCAGGAATCATATCAAAGGAAACGGTTTTATGTAGATGGAATATTTTTTGATGTCTGCTGATATTTTTACTATAATTATGTCAAGAAATGCAAAAAGAATTATTTTATTTTAACTATCTTGATAAAGTTGGCAATAACATGTTTTCCTAAAAAGAAGGTTTATTATGTATAAACAAATTGCCGATTATGGTTTAATTGGAGATATGCATGCAGTAGCCTTGGTTTCCCATGAAGGGTCTATTGATTATTGTACCATGCCGCATATACACTCTCCCACTGTGTTCGCCTCCCTACTTGATGATGAAAAGGGGGGAAATTTTACTATTCGCCCCGGGGAAAAATTTAGCCATCATCAAAAATATCTCACTGATACCAATATTCTTTCTACGGAATTTAAAACATCTACCGGTATTGCTGAACTCCTTGATTTTATGCCTATACAAACCAACAAATTTTATCAAAAGGAACACATGATTCAGCGATGTCTGGAATCTATTTCCGGCAGGATTGATTTTGTATTGGAATTGTCTCCACGACCTCAGTATGCACGTATCATCCCGAAAATTTCTAAAAATGAATCTTCTTTTCAATTTTCTACCGGACCAGAAACTTTTACTCTTTTTTTTGATATAAAACGTTGGGAAATCAAGCAGATGGATCAAGGTACCTTGATCATTACTTTTTCTCTGAATAAGGGTGAAAAAGCACATTTTAACTTTATGTACGGTCTGAAAAAAAAGGAGAAAAAATTCTTCTGCGCAGTATCAGAAACCGGGCAATTTTGGAAAGATTGGCTAACTACCTGTTTAGGTGAAAGAACGGCTTTGTGGGAAGACTATCATTCCATGATTACCCGTTCCCTTCTCGTATTAAAATTATTAACTTTTCAACCAACCGGTGCAATCTCTGCTGCTGCTACAACCTCGTTGCCGGAATGTTTGGGGGGAGAAAGAAATTGGGATTACCGTTTTACATGGATAAGAGATGCTTCATTTACCTTGAAGGCAATGTTTAACCTGGGTCATTTAAGTGAAGCAGATAGTTTTATTCACTGGTTGCATGGTATTTATCAGAAGCATGGATCTGATATTCTTCAAATCATGTATTCTCTTGAAGGAGAGGCAGATTTAAAAGAGAAAGTCTTGACCCATTTAAAGGGTTATAAAAATTCCAGGCCGGTAAGAGTTGGAAATGGCGCTTACCGTCAAAAACAGTGGGATATCTATGGGGAAGTGATGGATAGCGCACTTCGGCTTTCCGATTATGCCGGGAAGATAGACGAAAAACTATGGCCCTTTTTTGTGAATATCTGTCAATTAGCCTGCAAAAACTGGTTTAAAGCGGACGAAGGGATTTGGGAAGTTCGTAATGGTCCCTTTCACTTTGTCTATTCTAAAGTGATGTGTTGGGTGGCATTGGATCGAGGAATGACCATCGCCCGGCGTTATGGATTTGATGCTCCTTTAAAACAATGGAAAAAAAGTGCTGATGATATCAAACGTGAAATTTTAGAGAAAGGTTACAGTCATCATTCCAACAGCTTTACACAATGTTTCGGTTCTAATGAACTGGATGCCAGCCTTTTGCTACTACCCCTCATGAAATTTTTACCAGTCGATGACTGGCGGGTACAGTCAACTATTAGGGAAATTAGAAAAAACTTAATGCAAGGTGGTTTTCTAAAGCGTTATAAGATTCAGGATGGTTTAAAAGGAGAGGAAGGCAGTTTTTTAATCTGCAATTTCTGGCTCATTGAATGTTTGGTTCTACTCGGGCAGGTTGATGAAGCAAAAGAAATATTTAATCAAACCAGCAAAGCAGCCAATCATTTAGGCTTATTCTCAGAAGAATATGATGCTGGAGATGGGAAAATGTTGGGAAATTTCCCTCAAGCTTTTAGTCATATTGGTTATATTAACGCAGCTGTCTCCATTTTACACGCCGAAAGAAAGAAAGTAAAAGAGGAAAAAGATACTCCCTCATTTGCAGTGAAGATGCGTAAACTGATTCCTACACGCGTATTTTTGAATCAAAAGCATGCAGACTTTACTGAAACCAGTGCGGAAATTTCTACCCAGTTGAAGATTTTATTAAATACGTTACAGGGCGCTTTTTTTGATACCGAAGAAGGTAAAGTGAATTATCAAGGGATGAAAAGATCAATAAGTTTCCGAAGCTATTTGGAATTAACCAAAAAGTTAAACAATTTCAATCCATTTATACTAAAAAATGATGACCAAAAGAAAGCCTTTTGGATTAATATCTATAATATTTTAATTATCCATGGCGTTATTGAACTTGAGGTTCAGCGTTCTGTTATGGAAATCGTAGATTTTTTTCGCAGAATTGGATATTTTATAGGCGGTTTATTTTTTTCTCCTGATGATATCGAACATGGCATATTAAGGAGTAACCATAGTCATCCCCTTCTGCCCTGGAGACAATTTTCCAAAAATGACCAGCGAAATCAACTGATAATCAAGAAATTTGACCCTCGCATCCATTTTAGCCTGGTGTGTGGTGCCAGTTCATGCCCTCCTATAGAATTTTATGATGAGGATAAAATTAATCGACAATTAGACATTTCAGCTCATAGTTTTCTTAATCGTAGAGGAATTATTTTGGACAGGAAGAGAAATATTCTTTATTTATCTAAAATATTTCAATGGTATTCCGGAGATTTTGGCTCTAATTGGCCGGAACGTTTAACCTATGTGGCTGATTTTATCAATGATGAGAAACGCTCTTATATCAAAAAACATCTCAATGATTTAAAAATTCAGTTTTTGCCTTATCAGTGGAATTTAAACGAGACCCTAAAGTAACCAAAGATACCATAAAAAAATAATATTATCCATCAAATCTTCTTTTAAGTCTATCATTATTTTATGAAGGGAAAAAGGAGGAAAAATAAAAACAACAATTAATCAATTGAATAGTTTTGGACAAAGTCTTTGGTTGGATTATATCAGTCGTGAATTAATTGATAGTGGTCAATTACAGAAAATCATTGAGAAAGATATTTTAGGTGGAAGCCTTTCAATAAGAAAAAGATAAAAAAAATATTACTGGCATGGCTAAATACTGAGTTTCACGGGAGAAGACATGCTCGAAGAATTAAGAAAATTGAGAAAAAATACAGCCATGAAATCATTTAATTTGTATAAAAATCGTACAGCTTTTATTTTATAAGTTAAAAGCGTATGGAAGGAGCTTTCTTATGGACATCCGGAATCATAAAATCAAGTCTACAGATTATGACAATCAGCAAACTCTAAAGCTTTGTGATTTACCGGTTTATAAACTGGACGCAAGTTCATTTCTGATGGTTATTTTTGGAGGAACCGGAGACCTTAGCCAAAGAAAATTAATTCCTGCCCTTTTTAACCTCTTCCTTGAAAAGAAGTCGATTAAGAAATTTTCAATCATAGGATTGGGTCAGGCGGAAATGTCAAATAAAGCATATCATGAAATTTGTCAAAGAGCCATTCAAAAATATAATCCGGAAAATTATAATCATTCCAAGTGTGAAGTATTTTTGGAACATTTTTATTATATTTCCGGAAATTTGATTGAAAATGAGATTTACCAAAAAATTAAGCTTAAAATATCTCAATTGGCAGCAAATCAACAAAAGGAAGTTAAATCCAATGTCATTTACTATCTTGCTATTCCTCCCAAAGTCGTCATTCCCGTGGTTGAACAGCTTAATAGATTTGATTTGTGCCAGGGTGCTTTTAACTCAAAAGTCATTATTGAAAAACCATTTGGGAATGATAGAAAAACAGCTCGAAAGTTAAATAAACTGATTTTAAAAGCCTTTGAAGAAGAACAAGTATATCGAATTGATCACTATCTGGGCAAGGATACTGTTCAAAATATATTTTTTTTCCGGCTGAGTAATACCATATTTGAACCCTTATGGAATAGAAATTATATTAATCAGGTTCAGATTACGGTTGCAGAAGATATTGGCATTGAAGGTAGGGGGAAATTTTATGAACAAACCGGTGTAGTACGCGATATGGTTCAAAACCATATTATGCAACTGATTGCTATGATAGCCATAGAGCCGCCGGTTGGATTTGAACCTGATTATGTCCGTGATGAGAAAGTTAAAGTCTTTCATGCTATCCGTATGATGGATGAAAAATATATAGATAATAATATGATTCGTGGACAATACGGTTCCGGAAAAATAAAAAATCATCCGGTTATCGGGTATCGGCAAGAAGAATATGTATCACCTGATTCCAATACACCTACATTTTTTTTCGGAAAATTTTACATTGATAACTGGCGGTGGGCCAATGTCCCCTTTTATGTCCGAACCGGGAAACGACTTCCTAAAGCGCTTACGGAAATTTATATCCAATTCAAATCTCCACCTCTTCAATTATTAGGGCAAGGTGCCCGAAAAATGGAATCCAACGCTATTAGAATAGGAATACAACCGAATGAAGAAATTGCACTTCATTTAAATGTAAAACAGCCGGGAATCAATAATGAATTAGGCCGGGTAAAAATGCTATTTAATTATGAAAAAACTTTCAAAAAAAAGCAGCCTCCGGCTTATGAGCGCTTAATTATGGATTGTATTAAAGGAGACTTAACTTTATTTGCCAGGCAGGATGGTGTAGAGGCGATGTGGTCTATTGTTGATCCAATTATTCAATGGTGGGAAAGCCATCCTTCAAAAAATTTTCCTAATTATCCTTCTGGTTCATGGGGTCCACCGGAAGCTGCACTATTATTGGAGCGGGAAGGACAATTATGCAGATACAAAGACATTCTTTGAAATAACCGGAGTGGTAAAATGAAAACTTTAAAAGTGATGATATTTGATAAGATGCAAGAATTATTTTTTCATCTGGTTGATAAATGGAACGAAATTGGTTCTCAAGCATGTCAATCAAGAGGACTATTTAATGTGGCTGTTTCCGGAGGACAATCACCCCAACCCTTTTTTACACCGCTTTCTGAAAATAAAGAGATTAATTTTTGGGATAAAACGCATATATTTATGGTAGACGAACGATTTATTTCTCCTTTCCACAAGGAAAGCAATCAGCGAATGATTAGAGAACAATTGATTAACAGGATTAATATTTCTCAAAATAATTTTCATGGGATACCTATTAGAAAAGATGTTTTTCAGTCAGCCCGGGAATATGAACAGGCATTGAAATATTATTTCGAATTAAAAAAAGAAGAGTGTCCCGTCTTTGACCTTATTTTGCTCGGTATAGGAAAAGATGGGCACACCGCTTCTCTTTTTTTAAATCATCGAAATCTTGCCGATACGAAAAAACTCATCACCGCAGAAGGTGTTCCCCGTTTTAATTATCAGCGAATTTCCTTGACTTTACCGGTTATTAATCATTCTCGAAATGTAATATTTTTAGTGACCGGAAAGGAAAAGGCGTCAATTATACATCAGGTATTAATAAAAAAAAATAAAAAATTACCGGCGGCAGGTGTTCAACCGAAAATTGGCAATGTTTACTTTTTTTTAGATAAATCAGCTGCTTCTTTATTAATTTCGAATAAAGATTTCGTAATCAGTTAAAAAAACATAGCAGAAGGGAAAAAAATTATGCCGAATTTCAATGGCTATCATCGTATCATACAAAATAAGGTTCCGATATATATTCAATCCGAAAAACCGGATTGGTTTATACCAACACCTCAAGCAGATCATTTTTTATGTTTATACAAACAAAGTGATACTTTATCTCAGGCTATTCATGCATACCAGGACTTATACCAGGATGAAAATGTTGATTATAAAGCAAGGCAACTGCTATTTCACTTATCTAACAATAAGGTTGAAAACTATCAAGGCAGAATTCATTATCATTTACCAAATTCTTTAAAAGAATGCTGGTTTCATTTAACCAATCAATGCAATATGGATTGTGGGTACTGTATGTTTAAAAATTATCCGACAAAAAATAATGAGCTTACAAAAGAACAAATATTTAAAATAATTAAAGAAGTTTATAAATTGGGGACTCGAATCTTCTATTTTACCGGTGGAGAACCCTTTGTATATCCCTATTTCCGAGAAGTGATTGAAAAGATACTTGGTTTACCGCAGACGCATGCGGTTATCTTGAGTAATGGCAAAGCAGTAAGCTACTTTTCGTCTTGGCTAAGCACGTTATCTAAAAAAAGAGTGCACTTTCAAGTTAGCGTAGATGGTAACCAAAAAATCCATGACACTTTTCGAGGGAAGGGAGCTTATGTTGAACTAAAAAGAAATATGATTAATTTATTAAAGATTGGTTTTCCCGTTACCTTGGCTATGTGTGTGAATAAAGTAAATCTTAAGGAAATGGTTTCGTTAGTACAAATTGCGGAGAAACTGGAAGTAAAAAATATTCATTATCTTTGGTTATTCCGTAAAGGTGGGGCAAAGGAAGAAAAAAAGATAAACAGTAAGCTTATTTTTCAAAAACTAATCAAAGCTTACAAACTTGCTCAGGAGAAAAATATTTTTATCGACAATATGGAAATTATTAAGTCACAAATATTCTCCCTACCCGGAACTCGTTTTGATTTGAGTAATGCCGGTTGGGAAAGCCTGGCTATTAGTCCGGAAGGATATATTTATCCTTCACCGGCTTTGATTTTTGAAAAAGAATTAAGCGCAGGCCATATTAGTGAGGGAATTAAAAATATTTGGCTAAAAAGCCCTGTATTTAAAAAAATTAGAAAAACTTCTTTGATTAATAATAATTTAGAGCAAAGAGATGCTATGAAATTTTTAATAGGTGGCGGAGATATGGATCACAGTTATATTGCCGGAGGACATTTTGTAGGGCATGATCCTTATCGAAAGCTATACTCTCAAGTTGCCCTATATTTATTATCTCAAGAGGTTCAGAAATATCCCTGTAAAGATATTGGAATAATCTGTAGAATGGGAGATAGATTATACAGATGTGAGGCTACCGATTCCCCGGTTCAGTTTACCCATTCTAATTGCGTTTTATCCTTACCGGATAAAGATAATTATTACCTGGTTAAATCTTTTTATTCACTGGCTGCAGAAAAGGTTAATAAGGATATTATAAATCCATTTTATTATGAAGAAACCCAGGTAGCGCATATACCGATAAAATGTCGAAAACGTAGTTATGGATGTGGTAGTCCTGTTTCGGATTGTGAGTTAAATAAAGGAGAAGTTCTTGTCGATTTAGGTAGTGGTTCAGGTTTGGAATGTTTTATTGCTGCCCCTAAAGTTGGTGAACTAGGAAAGGTATACGGAATTGAAATGTCCAAAACAATGCTTGATTTAGCTCGGGAAGCACAAATAGAAGTGGTTAAAAATATTGGGTTTAATAATATATCTTTTCTGCAAGGCTATTTAGAGGATATTCCTCTAGAAGATGGAATGGCTGATGTTGTGATTTCAAATTGTGTTATCAACTTATCACCGGATAAACGGAAGACCTTTACTGAAATAAGGCGTATCCTTAAACCCGGAGGAAGATTATTAATCTCCGATATTGCTTGTGATGAATTGATTCCTCTTAATATACAATATAATGAAAAACTTCGGGGAGAGTGTATTGGTGGAGCGATGCATGAAAAACAACTCTTTTATATGTTGGAAAACCTTGATTTTCAAATGATATATTTAAAAAAGCGATTTCCCTACCGGATAGTAAAAGGTTTTACTTTTTATGCAGTTACCTATTCTGCCTATAAAAAAGGAAAAGAAAAAAAGAAAGAAGTAGTCTATCGCGGTCCTTACAAGGCAATTATAACTGACGAAAACGAAATAATTCATCGGGGGATTAAGTCTGAAATTTATTCCGAATTAAATGAAGATTCGGGAAAATCACTTTTCGAACTGGATGAAAAAGGATTTGTCATCAATTCAGACCAGGACATGAGTTGTAATTGCGGAATTGCTCAGGAAACTATTACAAGCCATCAAAAAATAGAAAAATCAAAAAATATGAAAAAGCACTCTAAGGGCTGCATGGTATGTGAGGCGAAATTAATATACCTGGAAAAAAGTATAAAACAGAACTGTTATTTTTGCAGAAAAGAATTCTGGACGAATACAATATGTGAAAAAGAACATTTTGTTTGTGATTATTGTCATTCGCAGGATGCTCTGGAATTTGTAAGCAATCTTTGTATAAACTGTAGCGAGCAAGATATGATTGCTCTTCTTAAGAAAATCAGGGAACATCCTTCTGTGCCAATACATGGTCCGGAATACCATTCAATCGTTCCAGCAATCATATTGACTGTTTATGGGGTTCAATCAGGACAAGAAACTCATCAATTGATTATTGATGCAATCCATCGGGGAAAAACAGTTATAGGCGGAGCATGTTCTTTTTTAGGTATATGCGGTGCTGCTTCCGGTGTGGGTATCGCTCTCTCTTTATTGCTAAAAGCAAATCCTTATAAAGGAAAAGAAAGGCAGATTGTACAAAAGGTAGTCAGTCAAGTTTTAAAAGATATTTCTTCTTATTATGCAGCACGATGCTGCCAAAGAGACAGCTGGATTGCACTTAAAGCTGCTTCAAAAATTTTACCCGAATATCTAAATATTGAATTACCAGCAGAAGATAAATTAATTTGTAAACAATTTCACCAAAATAAAGAATGTATTGGAAAATTATGTCCACTCTTTCCCAGTTCCAACAAAAAGGACTAAACCTTCATTCTAGCAAAATGCTTAACTAAAATAAGTCATTAATTTTAACAACCACTTAATTATCAGCTTGGAACCCCAATCAGCAAACCATTCGTCTGTAGTTCTCTGAAGAGCTAATCCCAAAGTGGGATAGATATGGCTGGTTAGACCGATATCGTAGATATTCAATTTCTTCCTTTTTGCTAAAACAAATTCATTCATCAATTCTCCGGCTCTTGGTCCCAATATATGGGCTCCCAATAACTTCCCAAGAGGTGTGGTAAGAATCTTGACTTTGCCGTAGGCTGTTCCTTCGGTGATGGCCCGGTCATCATGTTCAAATGATTGCCGATAGATGCGAAAATTTAATCCTTTTTCTTTGCATTCTTCTTCTGTATAACCCAGATGGGCAAGTTCAGGTTCAGTAAAAGTGGTCCAGGGTGCTCCTTGATAATTGATAGAAGTATTGAGGGGTAAGAGAGCATTTCTTACTGCCAGCTTTGCTTCGAGCTCAGCGATATGGGAAAATTGATACCCACCGATACAGTCTCCGGCAGCCCAAATATTAGGGGCTGACGTTTTTAAATAGTGATTGACTTTAATGCCTTTTCGGTTATATGAAATATTGGCTGCTTCCAGGTTTAAATCTTCTACATTTGCTTTTCTGCCCAGGGCAATTAAAAGGTATTCGCTGGGTTGCGAGATATTTTTATCGTCTTTCATGCTGACCTGCCAACCCTTTTCCCCCTTGATTATTCTATCAACCGGATAATTGAGATGAATGTTTAATTCCTCGTTTTTTAAGTATGTTGTTAAATCTTCTGCCAATTCGGCGTCGTCATGTATCAATAATCGATTCAAGTCATTAAACAGAGTGACCCGGGTTCCCAAATGGTGAAACGCCTGAGCTAATTCTATTCCTATAGGACCTCCTCCTATGACCAGTAATGAATCAGGCATTTTTTTTAATTTCCATATGGTTTGATTAGTTAAATATCCTCTCCTCAATCCATTGATTTTGGGAACGGCCGGAGAAGAGCCGGTACAGATAATAAACTTTTTGGCCTGATAATTTAACTTATCTATCTCGATATGGTGATTATCTAAAAATTTTGGATTTCCAAAAATAATTTCTACACCATAACGTGTGAGCAAGTCTCGGGCTTTGGATGCTTTTGAGGCGTTACGGGTGGTCTCCCGGACATAATCCATGACCTTATTCTTATAATTTACAAAGGGTATGTTGGTTTGATTCACTTTCCTTTTTTTCCAGGGTAAATGGTTTGCCTTGTATATTAAATTTCCCAGAGAAATGATTGTTTTAGAAGGAATGCAACCGGTCCAGGAACATTCACCACCTAACTGATTTTTCTCTACAAGAGCTGTTTTTACCCCTATTGCTCCTGCCGCCACTGAAGCAACCAAACCTGCTGCTCCTCCACCGATAACCATAAGTTTATAATTTCTGTTTTTCATTCTATAACACCTCCCCTTTAATAAATGCAAAAGCTATTTAACTAAATAGTTCTATTTCAGTCAGTTTTAATCCTTTTTTTTCGGATATTTTTCAAATTTGAAAACTAAGAGAGGGTCATGTTATGATAAAATAAAAAGAATACCACATTAATAATCATGATTAGACTATTAGAGAATAGGTGTTAATAATGCAGCTTATTATACAGTTTCCCGGAGAAATATAAAACTGGTGATCCTTTATTCTTTAGTGGAAATAGTAGATAGTAACTTGAAATTTTTTAAAGAAAAGTTTAAAATTTGAACAAACATCACAGAGTATAATTTTAGCATACTTCTTTCCATTTTCTTTGTTTAGATATCTTTTTATTTAGCAAAAATTATTGTATTCCACTTTAAATATTTAAAAAATACTGCAGGTCAGTAAACATTCGAATTAAACGAATGAGAACAAAATAATAAACTCAAAATAGAAAAGATATTTGTTGTTTATCATTTTTATTTAAGGAGGCATAAAATGAGAAAAAAATATGATTTAGTAGTTATTGGAAGTGGGGTTGCCGGAGGGACAATTGCTATCAAATGCCGTTTGGCCGGCTTAACCGTCGCCCTGGCGGATACGGGACCTCTGGGCGGTACCTGTGCCTTGAAGGGTTGTAACCCAAAAAAAGTACTGGTGCATGCTTCGGAAGTAATTGCTCGATTTAAGGATATGAAAGGAAAGGGAATAATGGGTCATGTCAAGATTGACTGGCCGGAATTAATGCGGTTTAAAAGGACATTTACAGAATCTATTCACATAAGTAATGAAAAGTATTATCAAAAAATTGGTGTTAAGCTTTATATGGGGGAAGCATCGTTTTCAGATGATAAGACTATTCGGATAGGCGGTGAGCTGATTGAAGGTAAATATATTGTGGTTTCTACCGGTGCCAGACCCCGGGAACTCAATATTCCCGGAGAAAATTTACTTTGTAATAGTGAATGTTTTTTAGAACTTAATCAATTACCGGAAGAGGTTATTTTTGTGGGTGGTGGTTATATTGCCTTTGAATTTGCCCATATTGCCGCTCGGGCTGGTGCCAAAGTTACTATTTTACAGCGTGGAAACCAGACTTTGAATAAATTTGATCCGGATATTATTCATTTACTTATGAAGGCGTCAGAAGAAATCGGTATTGAGGTCAAAATGAATCAAAATGTTGAAAGAATAGAGAAGTTAGGAAAAAAATTAAAAGTCTTTACAGAAAAAGAAGAAGGGGGTGAATGCACTGCTGATTTAATTATTCATGCCGCAGGGAGAGTCCCTAATCTAGAAGGATTAAATCTAGAAGCCGGAAATATTTCCCGTGACAGGAGAGGCGTTCTAGTAGATGATTTTCTTAGGAGTCAATCTAATCCTTCAGTTTATGTATCCGGAGATGTGAACACTTACGGTATTCCTTTAACACCTGTTGCTGATATGGAGGCACGGCTGATTACAGCTCAAATCGTTAAAAAACAAATGGAAAAAGTTAATTATAATGTCGTTCCCAGTGTATTGTTTACTATACCCTCCGTTGCTTCAATAGGGCTTCATGAAGAAGAAGCCCTTAAAAGAGGGATTGATTTTGAGAAGCATTTTAATGATACTTCTAACTGGATATCTTCAAGGCGATTGGGTGTAAAGTATTCTGCTTCAAAAATTTTAATTGATAAGTCAAATCACCAGATACTCGGAGCCCATTTGATGGGGCATCATGTGGAGGAAGTCATTAACTTATTTTCGCTGGCCATGCGTTATCAGCTTACAGTGGAACAAATCCATGATACAGTCTTTGGTTATCCCACTTTTTCCTATGATATTCATTCTTTACTGCCCTAATAGTTGTCGGAATGTATTTGAATTTGAAAGGATAGGAAAATTTAAATATAGAGAAAGCCTATAACGCCCTTTCCATAGGTTATCATCGTAAAAAAGATGATCCTCCGGAAAGATTTATGAATAAACCTATAAAATCCGGACCATATAAAGTGAACATATAGATAAATATTTTTGAAATAAATGATTAAATGATTGTTATAGTCAAAAGGATGGGGTGTAAGATCAGGATGACAAACAGGACATAATCATATTCTATACCTGCTTTTCGGGACCTGTTTAGTGATTGTCTATTAAGCTCATTTTCTGGCCGATTCACTTCATGTTCCCTTTTCTTTCAAATAAAGTTTTTTTAATGTTTCAGGAATTCGAATAGGATGCCATTTTTTTTCATCTACAAAGACACCTTTCTGTTCCGCAACTGCCATGACTTTATCTTTCACTCTAATTTCAGCTTTTACCCGCCATTTATGAGAATGAAATCGACTAACCCACATTAAGCCGATTGGTTGATCAAACATACGGATGGTATGGTGGTACTCGATGCGGGTTTCCAGCAATATTGGCAAAAATCCGACTTTAGTTTGCTTTCCCAAAAAGAAATACTTCTCTAACCAGGCCAAGCGTAAATCTTCTAACCATCGGATATAACTGATGTTGCTGACAATGCCGGCAAAATCAATATCATAAGAAGCGACTTTTATTTCTTTTTTAATCAAAAGTATTTTTTTATTTTCAGGCATAAAATTCCTCCATCAATTATTATTATTTAAAAAAAAGATTA
>Ga0272442_10005893_pt1 | contig 16267 bp, 15 predicted proteins | sample SSMForm2O_FD_200262 | JGI IMG/M metagenome (GOLD analysis project Ga0272442, IMG submission 200262) | Marine sediment archaeal communities from Little Sippewissett salt marsh, Falmouth, MA, United States - SSM-Form-2O | ecosystem: Environmental > Aquatic > Marine > Wetlands > Sediment ...
AAAAATCGCTTTGCTCTTTTATCGCTCTGCATCGGTAACTCTCCTTGCTAAACTCTTCATTTCTCTTTAGGAGTGTTACCCTATTTTTTTAACTCTGATTTGTCATTATCTGGCGATTAAGGCACCCCTGAAAAAGCATCTGAAATCACCTGGATTCCTGCCGATAAGATTGTACGGTCGGCCAGGCTGTATGCCACAAGCAAGCCTGCAACCATTCAGACCCTAGGCACAGGTCCCGACCATATCGGCAAAAACGCCGTTCAATCAAGCCGTGCCCGGTGTGTTCTCAGAGCAATAACGGGGAATCTGGATGTTCACGGGGGTGAGGCGCTGGCACCGGCAGGTAAAAGGGCCTCAAAGGTAAGAATAAATGTCGAAATGGAACTCAATGAAAAGCTCTCGTCCATACAGCGGGACAAACAGCTGGGTGCCGGCAGGTTCGGTTTCCAGGCATGGCCCGGCCATGAACTCTTCACAAAATATAGTGCGGATCATCCCTATTCCTATCCCCTGTCTTCACATTTCATGGCAACGGCAAACTGGCCCATCGTGGCACGGGCAATGCTGTCGGGAAAGCCGTATCCTGTGAAAGCGGCAGTCGCCCAGGCAACAAATCCACTGCTCTGGATAAGCAACAGCCGGCTTGTCTATACAGCCCTAAAGTCACTGGATCTGTTTGTGGTAATGGATCTTTTCATGACGCCCACTGCAATGCTTGCAGATTATGTATTACCTGCAACCGATTGGCTGGAGAGGCCGGTGCTTCAGGCAGACGGTTTTCTCAATACTATTCATGGCGGAATCAGGGCGGTAAAGCCCGAAGCTGAGCGCAGGGATGACTACCAGCTGTGGCAGGGGCTCGGTGTACGACTGGGGCAGGATGATTCCTGGTGGGATACCATCGAAGAAGCCTATGGATATCGGGTAAAACCTGCCGGTTTCAGCTCCTATGATGCGTTTGTTGAGGATAAAAGATGTATCGTCAACACCAGGCACTATAATAAATATGCTAAACATCCTTTTGCCACACCATCGGGAAAGGTAGAGCTTGTCTCATCTGTTGCTCGGCAGCTTGGCTATAATCCCCTGCCGGAGTACGAAGAACCTCCCGAGAGTCCGGTATCCACACCGGAGATTGCAGGTGAATACCCGTATATATTGCTTACCGGCTGTAAAGTAAGAACCTACTACCACTCTGAGTTCCGACAGATACAGTCCGCCAGGAAAAAACATCCGGAGCCCCTTGTGCATATACATCCTGACACGGCAAAAGGACTGGGAATCCAAGATGCGGATTGGGTAACAATTGAAACACCGTTAGGAACGGTGCAGCAGAAAGCCGTTCTGGATTCGGGTTTAAACCCCCGGGTCATCGATGCAGAACACGGCTGGTGGTTCCCGGAAGACCCGGCACCCGAGCCGAGTTTATATGGCGTGTGGAAATCCAACATTAACGCAATACTCGATGATGATCCTGATAAATGCGACATTACCTGTGGAAGCTGGCCTTACAAAGCGCTGCTGTGCAAAATCTATAAAAGTCAACCGTTAGATTCAGGCGTGGAGTGATATATGTCGAAACCAAACAGCCTGTATGACTACGCAGGACGCATTATTCGCGTAGACCTTTCTACCGGAACCATAACCAGGGAAAAAGTCCCCGAGGATGTAGTCCTGAAGTTCATCGGCGGTGAGGGACTTGCTGCCAAGATCCTGTATGACGAGGTTCCCCCCGAGACTGGAGCCTTTCACCCCGAAAACCGTGTTATTATCAGCAACGGCCTTATGAGCGGCACCCTTGCGCCGGCGTCATCACGAATCACCCTCACCACCAGGTCTCCGGTAACCGAAATCTACAGCGATTCAAATTCGGGCGGTCAGTTCGGTCCTGAGCTCAAGTTTGCAGGCTGCGACCACCTTGTGTTCCAGGGCGTTTCAGAGACACCGGTCTTTTTGTGGATTAACGATGACCATGTGGAACTTCGCGACGCTAGTCATTTGTGGGGAAAGACTACCTGGGAGACGGACAGCATGATCAAAGCCGAGCTCAATGACTACAGCGTTCATGTTGCCTGTATCGGTCCTGCCGGTGAGAATCTTTCCGGAGCTGCGTGTCTCATCGTTGACCGCGCCCGGGCGTGCGGCAGGATGGGCCTCGGTGCGGTTATCGGTTCAAAGAGACTGAAGGCAGTTGCCGTTAAAGGTACACAAGGATACAAAATTGCAAACCCCAAGGAACACATAAAACTGTGCAATACATTATATGATACAATACTCAATGACCCTTACTATGAGATTGTGGGAATAGGGACAATAGCGCTCACCACCAAGGGCTATTCCGGCAAGGGCGGCCGCTCTGATCCCAGGGTCCGGTATGCCATGACGGAAAAGAATTATATGCCCGACTTTGAGAACATCTCACTTGATTCCATTCAGAAGCTTTGGGAACACGACATGTCGTGCTTCGGCTGCCCGGTTCATTGCGGAAACTGGACCCGCGTGAAAGAAGGTCCGTATGCCGGTTTAAAGGGAGAGGGCTTCGAGCTTAACGTTCATGAAGACAGCATCTACATGGATTCCCCGAACGCGGGCTTTCTTGCAAAATGGTCACTGCGGTGCAACGAGCTGGGATTGGGAGTCGACGAGGCATCACTTCCCATTGCTTACGCCATGGCCCTTTACGACAAGGGGATACTTTCCGACGAAGAAACGGGAGGCCTCAAGCTGGAGTGGGGAAATGAAGAGGTAATACTTGAACTCATCGAACAGATAGCCTACAGGAGGGGGTTCGGCGATATTCTTGCCGACGGCACGAAAAAAGCAGCCCGGAAGATAGGCCGCGGCGCTGACTATTATTCCAAGAACGTAAAAGGTGCCGAAGTCATCGGTGACCTTCGCATTGCCTACTGTGTTACCCTGGGCGAGTGCGTTTCACCTCGCGGTGCCTGCCATTTGAAAGGGCTGAGCCTCCTTACCGTCTGGGGCAACGATTACGTCACCCCGGAGGAGCGACAGCGCTTTGTAAAAGAGGAGATGGGCTCCCCGTACGATTACAACCCTGCAGAACCCGACAGCCAGCCATGGGTTACGAGGTATACCGTTCGGCTTATGGCAATTCTTGATGCCCTTGAACTCTGTGCCTTCAATTCAAATTTTATACTCTATCATTCCTTCCGGTTAAGAGACCTGCCTGCGCTTATTGAGTCTGCAACCGGCCTTACTTTTACTAAAGAAGAGCTTGAAGAGACTGCAGACAGGATAAGGGCCGTTCAACGTGCTTACAACAACCGTCTCGGCCTTCGCAGGGAAGATGATATGCCGTCCAAGCTGAACTTTGAAAAATCCCTTAAGGGTCTGTTCTTTGACCAGGAGATCGACCTGAAGATGGACAGAAAAAAGTTCGACAGGGCATTGACCGGCTTTTACAGGCTCTACGGTTATGATGAAAACACAGGCATTCCCAAAAGGGAGACATTGGAAAAGCTCGGGCTTGATGACGTTGCCCGGGATTTAACAACCCGTGGGATATTGTGACTTTTTTGTATAACCTTTTTCCATAGAATACCAGCTATGGTTACAACCGGAATCGACAGAATCTGTGTCAGCGTTCGCGACATGCAGGAATCCCTGTTTTTTTTCAGGGACCGGGCGGGCATGAACATCATTTCCGACCAGCAGCTTGATCCTTCTGCCGTTCAAAAGCTCTGGAATCTCTTGGAAGGAACTACGGCCCGTTCCGTATACCTTAAAAACAGCCTTCAGCCTACTGTGGTTCAGCTTATCGAGTTTCGTCCAGGCACGGACAAATCCATAAGAGGAGATGCCGACACCTGGGACTTCGGGATATATGATATCTGTTTCGTGGTAAAGGACCTTGAAACGACCTGGAAGGAGCTTGTGAAAAATGGCTTTTCCTTTCTTTCCCCGCCCCAGTTCTACTCACCTGACTGGGTTCCCTTTGACGTCAAAGAAGCCATTCTCATGGGCCCCGATGAAATGCCCATAGCACACGCAGAGATAATTCCTCCCCTGGAGCCCGTCATGAAAGAAGAGTATGGCATGATGTTCGACTCCGCCCAGATTGTCCCCGACATGGATGAAGCCATACATTTCTACCGGGACATACTCGGCCTTGATAAAGGTGACGATAACGACTGGACCGGACTGGCTGATGAGCTTCTTAAACTCCCCCAGGGCACCGGCATGAGGATGGTTCTTTTCAACAAAGAAGGCTCAGGGGCCCCTGCAGTTGAATGCATTACCTTTTCAATGCCAGGCAAAAAGCTTTCTCACGCTGCAAGGCCCCCCAATCTTGGCATTTTCAGTATTTCATTTGAGACAGATGACCTCTCTGAAATGATAAATACGTTCAACAAGGAAGGTGTTGTTTTGCTCTCTGAACCGGTACATATGAAACTTGATCCCTGGGGCATAATTAATACCGTCATCGTTGAAGGCCCCGGCAATGTAATGGTCGAGCTGTTTGAAAAACAGACAAGCTAGTTTATTCATTAAACTGCAAAGGATACTTCCAATGGCTGATCCAAAAGAGATATCTCCTGAGTTTCCCTTCACATCCAACTACATAGAGGTCCATGGTTCGAACATTCACTATGTCGACGAAGGATCCGGTGACCCTATTGTTTTTCTTCACGGCAATCCTGAATCATCATATATATGGCGCAATATTATTCCGTACCTGTCACCACTGGGACGCTGTATTGCTCCGGACCTCATCGGCATGGGTAAATCGGACAAACCTGATATCGAATACCGTTTTTTCGACCATGTAAAATATGTTGAAGGATTCATCCGGCGGATGGCCCTGGAAAACATTACCTTCGTTATCCACGATTGGGGGTCTGCCCTCGGCTTTTATTACGCAATGCGCCATGAGAGCAATGTTAAAGGTATCGCATTTATGGAAGCTTTTCTTATGCCCATACCGTCGTGGGATAAGTTCGGCCCGAAGGGAATACAGGACCTGTTCAAGAGTTTCAGGACCCCGGAGGTAGGCTGGGACATGATTGTCAACCAGAATATGTTCATTGAAGGAATGCAGATGGCCGTAGTACGTGAGCTTACCGAAAAGGAAATGGACCACTATCGCGAGCCGTTCTGTGAGCCTGAAACCAGAAAACCTGTCTGGAGGTGGCCCAACGAAATCCCCATTGAAGGCAGCCCGCCTGACATGGCAGCTGTTTTTGAAGATTACAGCAAAAAGCTCAGGAAGTCTGATCTGGCGAAATTACTGTTCTATGCCGACCAGGGAATCCTTATATCTCCATCGGTTGTGGCCTGGTGCCGCAAAAACCTGAGAAATCTAACGGTGGTAAATATCGGCCCGGGCATTCACTATGTACAGGAGGACAATCCTCATATCATCGGTTCGAAATTGTCCCATTGGTATCAAGACCTCTGACGGCAAACATAATCGGACAGTACCCTCGTGCTCATCAGGAGCCATAATGTAGAAGGAGAGAAGAGATATGGGTGAAAAGGGAAAAGCATTTCGCTGGATAGTCGTCCTGTTGATGTTTTTTAATATTTTTGTGGTCTATTTATCTATTAATTGCATACCGCCTCTGTTTCGTGAAATCTCCAATGATATTTCCCTGACAAAGTTCGACATGGGCCTGATAATGGGCGTTCCGTTCATCGCCGCCATTCTGTTTTCACTTATCGGGGGTGGAATAAGTGACAGGATCGGTTCGAAATGGGCCCTTGGGTCAGCGATTATGCTCGTTGCCGTGTTTGGCATTTTACGTTCCTTTTCCGGAAGCACGTACGCACTCTCGATACATATGTTCTTTATCGGGGCCGGGATGGCAATACTCGGTCCGAACATTCCGAAAGTCATCGGCACGTATTTTTCGTCAAAGCAATTTGCCACAGTTAACGCCCTGTGCATAATCGGGATGCCGTTGGGTGGGGCCGTGGGTATGGGAATTTCAGCTGGTATTCTTTCACCCGCCCTGGGTGGGTGGAGAGGTGTTATGGTTGGGCTAGGGCTGGTCGCCATGGTGTCGGGTCTTCTGTGGATGGTTTTTTTCAAAGATTCAGCTATTGCCTCTATCGAAAAAAAAGAAGAACAAAGTATGGCAGAGAATTTTAAAAAAGTATTCAGGGTAAAAGACATCTGGTGGCTCGGCCTGTACGGTTTCCTCGCCATGGCAGGTACCATGGCGTTAATAGCCCTGCTGGCAAATATCCTTTCGGAGCGTGGGCTCACAGCCGCGCGGGCAGGTGCTCTCGTGAGCATCATGCTGGGCGTGTCAACCGTTTTTAAAATCGTGGGTGGTGTGCTTTCCGACAGGGTCGGCAGCCGCAAGCCATTCCTGATTATCGGAGCTCTTGTCCAGGGTATTTGTACCATTGCATTTGCTGCCTTTTCCGGCATGCCCCTGGTTGTTGTTTTGATCATCTGCGGAATCGGCATGGGCGTCATTCCACCGATCTTTTTTGTAATACCGTTGGAACTAAAGGAAATAGGGCCCCCTTTAGCAGCTACCGCAACAGGACTCATTTTCATGCTGTCAAATGCCGGTGGCTTTTTTGGCCCGATAATTTCGGGGAAAATTATGGATCTGACAGGGACTCACTGGCCGGGATTTCTCTTTATGGGCGCTTTGTTGATTATCGCTGCTTTCTGCATATTCCCCATGAGAGAGACAGGCCGGAAAGCAAGGGTGAAAAAATAATTATAAGTATTCCTTACAGGGAGTATTAACATGGTAAGCACGTTAAGGACGTATCTTAATCACATTGAATCTGAAATTAATGTCATTAACAAAAAGGTTGATCCGGGGACCCAGGTTGGTGATCTTGTATCACAAAGCGCTAAAACGATTCTTTTTCAACATATAAAAGGATACCCCGGATGGAAAATCTGTGACCTGCTTGTCAACAACAGGCAAGCCCAGGCAACGGCGCTGAAAACCACACCTGATAAGGTTTTATCCGACCTTGCCAAAATGTACAGCAATGGCAAAGGAAAGGTCAATCTTGTCACTACGGGTCCGGTAAAAGAAAAGATATTGAAAGGCAGAAATGCGGATCTCACTAAAATACCGTTCTGCGTTCATTCCCCGAAAGACGCGGGTCCTTATTTGGGATCAGGAATGTGCGTTGTTAAGGACCCTGAAACCGGGACACAAAATGTTGCAATGCACAGAATGTATATTAAAAGTAAAAAACATACCGCCTTTCATCTTACCTCACCCCATAATACCGCTATCTATCGAAAATATCAAAACATGAAGAAGCCGATGCCAATGGCCGTAGTCATTGGGCATCACCCGTGCTGGGAAATAGCAGCATGTTACAGCGGTATTCATGAAGGCTATAGCGAGCATGAGATGGCTGGATCGCTGCTTGATGAGGCGGTTAATATTGTTCCCTGCGAAACCATAGATGTTGCGGTTCCCGCAGATGCTGAAATTGTACTTGAGGGAGTAGTCCCGCCCGATGTCCTGGACGATGAAGGGCCTTTTGGAGAAGGGATACTGTACTACTCGAAAACAGGGAAAAGGCCTGTCTTCAAGTTAAAAACAATAACCATGCGCAAAGACGCAATTTTTCGTCACCTTAATTCCACCCCGTTTACCGACCACCAGCCCCTTGCCTCATTATCGTTTGAAGTAAGACTATTTACACAATTAAAACAAAGATTCGATGTGCATGATGTTCATGCGCCGCCCTGGTTTCCTCTCAGCATGGTAATCCAGCTGACCGCCCAGACCCAAGAGCAGGTGAGAGAAGCCCTTATAGCTGCCATGGTTGCGCTGCCCTGGTTTGGCAAGACGGTGATTGCCGTCGACAGGGACGTTGACATTTATGATGCACAGGATCTTTTTCATGTACTGGCCACCAGGGTAAACCCGGCAACTGATGTCATTATCATTGACGGAACATCAGGCTTTTTCATGGACAGAACCACCAAACAAAACTTTCCCGGTGAAGCATACAGAGTCGGCAGCAAGATGGGAATCGATGCTACGAAAGCACCTCTTATGAAACCTAAAGAACGGGAACAGTTTGAGCGGGTTTCTCCCAAAGGGTGGGGAAATACTTTGCTTAAAGATTTCCTGGATACCACGAAACAAGCGAGGAAAAAATGAAACGCCAAACTCCAGACCTGATTCTCAGCACCCTGTCAAATCTGGGCGTTGATTATCTTTTCCATCTTCCGGGAATTTCTCTTGCAGGACTTTATGAAAGCCTCGGAAGTAATAAAAAAATAAAATCTGTTCTTTTCAAACACGAACAGGCTGCGTGCTTTGCAGCCGCTGGATATTCACTTCTCACCGGCCGTCCCGGTGTCTGCATGGTAATGTGCGGCCCCGGGATCACGAACCTCGTTTCTGCACTTACCGAGTGCTATTATCAGTCGATTCCCGTTCTTGTCATTACGGTCGACAATCCCAGAAAGTATTTCGGCAAAGAAGAATTTCATGAGCTCGACTCTTTTTCCATGCTCAAACCCGTAACAAAAAAGATCTTTAGCCCAAAAACTGTTTCTGCCATACAAAAAGAACTTGCAGAAGCATTGAGCTGTACTGTGGAAGGAAGACCGGGCCCGGTCTATTTTAATGTTTCCGTTGATTTAATACCTAAAGTATCCACGGTAAAAGATGTTCGCCTCCGGGTAAAGATCCCCTGCCCTCCCCTCTCCCGGGTCAAAAAGGCCCTGCAGATCATTAGACAGTCCCGCAATCCCGTCATATTTGCCGGCTCCGGTATAAAAAGAAGCAAAGCCGAGAAAGAGCTCAGAGAATTTGTCAGGCTGACCGGTATACCGATCTTCACCAGCATCGGTGGTAGAGGAATAGTTCCGGAGGGTACCCCCCCGGTTATGGGCATGTTCCCGTATAATTTCAACACCGATTTTCTCAACATATCCGACCTGATTATTGTTCTTGGAACGAGGACCAACACATTTAATCTGAGGCTTGGAAAGCTGAAGTTACCCGAAAGACAGCTGCGGGTTGATATCAATGAAAAGAAACCAGAGCCCGGGAAATTTGAAATATACATAAAAGCCGACGCAAGAAAATTTCTCGAAGCAGCCAATCATGAAATAAGGACCGATAAGAATTTTTCAAAGACCGCCGACAATACTATTTATGTTTCATATCTCAATGCATTCAATCAATTCAAAACAGCGGAACAGGCTGCAATCTCTAAAAGGCCCTCATCTCTTACTACAAAAAAATTCCTGCTCCAGCTGTCGGAATTCCTTAAGGACCGCGAATTCACTCTTTTCACCGACAGCACATCAATAATTTTTCCCCATCTTCTCCCTGCGGCTGAAAAACCCCATGATTTTTTCTCAATAGGTTCATTCGGCTGCCTGGGTTTTTCTTTTCCTGCCGCAATAGGAGCCTCTTTTACACATAAAAAAAAGAAAATAATCAGCCTCTCCGGTGACGGCTCTTTTCTTTTCAACTGCCAGGAGCTTTCTACTGCAGCAACCTACCGCCTCAAAAATCTCATACAAATTGTCCTCAATAACGACGGTTATTCCTCTCTTTACCTCACTGCCGCCATGAAAAACAGCAGAAAAAAAGAGTACTATCTCTGGAACAGGGTACATTACGGCTGCCTGGCAGAATCCTTCGGCATTAAGTACATTACCCTTGATTCCCCATCAAAGATAAAAAAGGCATTGAGCAAAGCTTTCAGCGGAACAGGGCCTTTTCTTATAAATGTTGTCACTAACGATAAAGAGTATTTAAAAAAGGAGGATTTACCATAACACGCAGCAGTCGAATTCTTTGTAAAAGACGGTAAAAAGATTATCCGATTGTGATGATCTAAATGCACAGGGCATTTTACATATATAAAATATAACTTTAACAAGGGGAGGGTAACCATGAAGAAAATCTTCATAAAACCATTTCTGTTAATTTTGGCTGTGCTGACCTGTATTCTTTTTACCGGCACAGGTTCCGATGCTTTCATGAAGCCTTTTGACCTTTTCGGAAGAGACCTGGAGATAAAGGGTTCACTGCAGCATAGCCTTGACGTGCGAACACATAGGGACGTCCGGGACATTCAATTTTCAAGCTACAGGACAACCTTACGAGTCGAAGCAAAATACCAGTTGATTAAGAATAACAAGTTCAAAATTTCACTCTATTCCCTTGGGCACTATTACCATGATTTTGCAGGTTCCATTGATGATCATCAGCGTGATGCAATTCGCAATGAGGACGCAGGCTCACATGCCTTGAAGAACTTCAGAAGGACCAATGAAGGGGAAGAAATGCTCAAAGAGCTGTATCTCGACATCAGGTGGGGAAACTGGAAGGTCCGTATGGGAAAACAGATCGTGTCCTGGGGTGAAACCGCATTTTTCCAGGTAGGGGATGTCATCAATCCCCTTGATGTTACCAATTTGAAGGTGTGGCCTGATTTCGACGACCTGAAAGTCGGCCTCTGGATGCTTCGGGTATTCTATGTGCCTCCTGACTGGTGGCAAAACATTTCCCTTGAATTGCTGTTTATCTTTCCCGACTTTGAGACAACACGGCTGCCCCAGGGTGGAACCGGATTGTTTTTCGGCGGTAATCCAATGCCGAACAATGCATTCGGCAAGCTTCTGCATCATATGGAGCACGACAAGCCGGGAAACGACTGGAACAATGCCGAGTGGGGGATCAGGATCAGAGGTATCACCTGTGATACAGACTGGAACCTTTTCTATTTCCGCAGCAGAATAGACGACGGTCTTGTCAACGGTTCACGGGGTGCCTCCCAGATGCTCAATGCAATACTCGGTGTCCCCATAACAGACAGAATTTACCGGTTCCCCCATTATCACATCGCCGGCTTTTCCTTTTCCCGGGCGGTGGCTCCCATAAGGTCGGTTATACGGGGTGAAATTGCCCTGAACTTCAAGGATTTCCAGTACGGCTCGGGACCTACTGCATCGGGTATACGCACCAGGAAGCTTCTCATTACCGCCCTTACCATTGACCGGAAAATCTTTATCCCCTGGCTTACCCCGTGGAACCGCATGAGGTACCTTGGGGCCAGTATCACCTGGTACCATTACGCTCTGCTGGGACACAAACACGACAAGGGCACAGGTGCATATGTCATATGGGATAAAACGAACAGGGACTCTTCAAAGGACACCCTGAGCATGATGTTTGACTACGGGTTTTATTGGGATTATATCCTGCCCACGTTCCAGTTCGCCTATGATTTCAACGGTACCACCACCCTTGCCTACATATTGAAGTATGCCCCCGGAGACCACTGGAGGTTCCAGGTCAGCTACCAGCAAAAGAACGAGCAGGGCCGAACCGCCCATATGCAGGACCAGATGATGTTCTCTATTCAGTATGAATTCTAATGCATCTTGAATAGTGAGGAATAATAACAACCATAAAATATATTCAATCAAATGGAGGCTACAATGACTCAAAAGTATTTTTACGCAATAAAAGGTGTCGTTGCGGCACTGATAATCATCCCGGTTCTTTGCATGATATCCCCCCTGTACGGTATTGCGGAAGAAATCCGCTATCCTGTGCCCTGCTATGAAGGAAAAAATCTTAAAAAAGTCCGTGCATGGGAAAAAACATGGGCGGGAAAGAAGATAGATCACACCAATGTTGACGGGGTAAAGGAGTACATGCCTGACTCGTGGTATGAAGTGCATAAAAATGCCGATGTATGGGGGAAAAACAGTTTCACCATAGTTCCTTACAAGCAGATAAAAATTGCCCCCTCACAGGTGGAATGGACGCTGAAACAGGCGGGCAAGACGTATATTGATGACAATGACTATCTGCAAAACCAGGTAGCCGGCACAGCATTTACCAAGCCGACAACGGGCATTGAAGTCATGTATAACTTTGATACCAAACCAACAATTGATGAACGCCAGCAATTGATGGATGATATGTATCTGTATGATCACAGAAGAAAAAGCGCTCGTAAATTCGGCGCTGATGTTCATGTTCTCAAGATGGCGGAGCGCAGCGCTATTGCTCCCATGCCCGAACTGCCCACAAATCCCCGGGGACTTCTCCAGGGCTCTCTGGTATTTTATATCGCTCCTCCTGAGTTAAAGGGAACAATTATGTTGGATAATCAGTATAAGGACAGGAGCAGGGAATGGGACGGGTGGATGTGGATAGCGGCACTTCGCAGGGTACGTCGCCAGGACACAACCCAGCGCCAGGACCACAGGTTCGGGATGGATTTTTGTTCCGATGACCAGAACGGCTGGTTCGGGAGAGTTGCACGGAACAAATATAAATTACTGAGAAGGCATGATATATTGATGGGAAGGCACAATATACCCCAGGATATTTATTTTGAAAAAGGAACGTTTTTATGGCAGGGAACCACCAGGGAAAGAATAAACACCTATGTGGTTGAAACCGTCAGCAAGGATCCGCAATACCTGTACAGCAAGATGATATTCTGGATTGATCCCGAGACCTGGTTTATTTTATACAGTGACAAGTATGACCGGCAGGGAAGACTGTGGAAGATAAACAGCTATTGCCTTGCATCGTATACCTCGAAGGATGGGATACAATATTCTGAAAAATGCACAAACCTCCATGCCGACATCCAGAGGAAACATGCAACACTCGCACGAGGCCTGGATAAGGACCTTACCGGTGTTTATGACATTACCCATTACACCCCAGCTGAGCTGAACAGGATCGGAGAATAATCTGTTGCACAACATAACGGTACCTGTTACCATTTTCTGTATTACACATCCGCTTCTCGGACAACATTTTTTCGTTACCCCCTGAGTATCGGGGGGTAACGAAATATTTTCAAAACCGGTGACTGTAAAGGATAATGCATATGAATGAATGTACCATACACCCGCTGCCGCTGTGCACCCTTTCCATGAATAAAGGATACTTCACGTATCTTGTCTTTTCCAACTACACCCAGCAGGTGCGGTTCCCTGTCTACTCCTGGCTGATTCTCGGCGCGCAGGAGCCGATTCTGGTAGATGTGGGGTTTACACTGCAGGACCTTTCAGACGAGCTTGGCAATTCGGAACAGCTTAAACAAATCGCACCTGAAGAAATTATTACTATCGAAGCAGCACTGGCAAAATTCAATCTCACAACTAACGAGATTAAAACAATAATTCTAACGCAGCTACACATAGACCACATCCACAACGCAAAGAGGTTTCCCAATGCAAAATTCATTGTACAGGAAGAGGAGTTGGAATTTGCCTTACATCCCCACCCGCTGTATTCAGGCGCGCGGCCCGGGACTCTCTGCGATGAGCTTAACTTCGAAGTGATACGAGGTGATGCTGAAATAGTCCCGGGTGTAGACGTTATTTTAACACCGGGACATACCCCGGGCGGCCAGTCGGTTGCTGTGAATACAGGCCATGGCAAAGCGGTGATATGCGGCATGTGTACAATAGATGAAAACTTCTCCTATGGGGAAACCATTGTAATTCCAGGCATGCATTCCGATCCTTTCAAAGCATACGACAGCATGCTAAAAATCAGTGAAACCGCAGACATCATAATTCCGCTGCACAGTCAGCGACATATACGTACCTCGTCGATTCCATAGACAGGTTATGAGTTTAGCGTTGCGGGTTTAGTGTTACGAGTTTCAAGCTATATTTACCGGTATATACGTACCTTAATGTTTTGTTTTTTGACCTCCCCTTTATCCTTCTTGTCTTTGCTTAGCTATTCCCCTAAAAACGGCAATCCAATGCAGAACCTTCAGGGTCTTTATTCCTCTGGAATTGGTCATATCATGGTTGAATATACGATCCTGAGTGTTTTTGAACTTTTCTACTATTAAATTCAAACTGATACACATTATAAAATATGTATTCTTTTTATTTTATTATATTGTATTGTTTTGTATTTTAATGTTATTAATTGTATCTATATATTTGTTAACACATAATACATATTTTCTATACTGTTTTTACTCTATTCAATTATTTATCAATATTTATACTATCTATTCTTTTCCATCGTAATTATTGTTACCGGATGTGATGGTCCGTTTAATCCGGACAAGGAAACCGTCCGAGATCGATATCAGGTATTAACTAATTTAGGTCTTTCCCTTGATCTGTCACCTCCTGTAACAGGAAATGGCGTGGAAGTAACCGGCATGATGAATCCCTTGGGAAGGACGGTTGCAACTTTTTTCACCCGGTATGAGATATTTCAGGTTGGTGCTGAAATATCACCGCTCAGCCGTTACTTTGTAGCAGAGCAGGATATATCCGGTACGGATATGACACAAATAGCAACGTATTCCACAACTGAAACCGGTGTGGGGCGGTATGGATGGACCTTCCAAAAAAGAGTATTGCGGCCGACATCGACGGTGACGGGAAAGATGAGATTATTACCGCCGTTTTCAGGGGAGAAGACGACACTATTTTTCTCAAGTACGCGGGAACGGACGGAAGCCTGCAAACGAAAAACCTTGGAACATTTTATTTTATGGCCGATTTTGGAAGCCGGGCCTGGCTGCACGATGAGTTTTTCATGAGGATTTCACTGCCGGAGACTTTAACAATGACGGTTCGAGCTATTTTGCCGTCTCCTGTATGACCGGGGTTCTCATACTTGACCACAACCTCGATGTGATCGGCAGTTTTCAGGTTGAGGAGACAACCCCTGACAACCGCATGGTCCGGGTTGAAGCAGGAGACCTTAACGGCGATGAGTATGCTGACCTCGTTGTTGTAAACGGGAGGTTTGTCGGCGGGTCGGGTGTATTCTATATCTTCAAGGGCGGTCCCGGCGGATTGGGTATTCCCTCAATGCTTCTTCACTTGCCGATTACGCCGAAGATAAAGGCCCCCTGACGGGTAAAACAATCGATTAGAGCTCCGGAGAGAGGTAGCCATTGCCGATTATAACGGGGACGGTCTCAATGAGATTATTCTTGTGGGAATGAAGAACGAGGGACTCTCCGATGACGCCTCCGCTTTTTACCTTGCACACCTTTATCCGTGCGTAACCCTTTGGGACCCCTACAACGAGGTGTCCGACACCTTCATTTCCGAGTATCCCGTAGATGATTACGAGTTTCCCGTAATGGACAGCTATTACGGAGCTCATCCCAGGAATTTCTATGTCCCCCGAGTTGTGACTGGGCGATTCGACGGCGGTCCGAATGATATGTTCAATGTAATGGATATGATTTTCAGAATAAATGAGAGTGATGATTTTGAGATCTATGCAGACGGTATCTATGAAACGCACGACGATGGAGGCTCTAACCATATGGCCTATGATCTGGCGGTTGCCGGTGACGTGACCGGAAACGGCTTGTGATGATATTGTCTACATGCACTTCATTAATCTTCCCTGGCAAAGTGTTTTTCAGTCGTGGACCAGGGATAGCAGGATTGATAGTTTTGTAATATGGGGGAAAACGGAAGATGATTCATTTGCCAGGATTCAGGAAATCTCCATTGATTCAACGGACCAGTTCCCCACCCTGGCACTTGCCAATGTCGATGACGATTCTCTGGTGGTAAAATATAGTCATCATGAACTTGTATTTTCCGACCCGAAAATTTTGACCATCATGGCCTCCCCTCCATATTTCGAAGGCATAGGGATGGATATCAGCAATAGCGAAACAACCTATTCGCTAAACAGCGAAACAACATACACCAATACAGGACAGGTTGGATTTTATCTTAAAGGAGCTATAGGTGGATGCGGCAGCTGGGGTATAAAGGAGACAGGGGCAGAATGGGGTTTTTATGCCGGATGGTCCCTTTCTACTGAATTCTCCTGGGGGTGGGGTTTATCTCAAACCAGAGGTACCGATTTAACCTATACCGTTGATGCCGGATATGATCAGGTCATATTTGCCGGAATTCCCATTGATATGTATGTCTATGATATTCTTTCAGCCCCGGACGGGTTTGTAGAAGAAAACGGACCATACTTTACAATCAGTGTACCCAGGGAAGCACAAACCAACTCTGTTGAAGTCGTCTTCTACAATGATACGGTTAATGAGGCCCAAAAAATCCCTGATGAAATTTTAAATCACACTATCGGCGATCCTCATTCTTACTATTCCGCGACCGACAAAGCCGATCTGGAAGCAGAGGCGACGGCTGCCGGTGAACAGTGGCTCTCGCCGTTTGTCAAGGTAGTTGTCACCTGAAGGTTTTCATTTAAGCTGCTTTACTTATTTCTTTGTGCATGTCAGCAGGGTTCAAATAAACAGTATCAATATGATCCCAATTTCTGATACCCTTTGA
>Ga0272442_10005894_pt1 | contig 16267 bp, 11 predicted proteins | sample SSMForm2O_FD_200262 | JGI IMG/M metagenome (GOLD analysis project Ga0272442, IMG submission 200262) | Marine sediment archaeal communities from Little Sippewissett salt marsh, Falmouth, MA, United States - SSM-Form-2O | ecosystem: Environmental > Aquatic > Marine > Wetlands > Sediment ...
AACCGGCGGTTGGAAACAGTGGCTGGTCCCCTTGCAGGCCTTTGCCGATCAGGGAATCAACCTGGCCGATGTGGATAAGATCGGGATCGGCCTGGGCACAAAAGCCGGTATGGCCGCTCCCGGTGGATCAGGGACGATATACATCGACGATATCCGGCTGTGTCAGCCGTAGTTGTTACAAATTTATCGCTGAACTTTTACGAGATACCACAGTGTTGTCGGTTCTCCGACGGGGAATGTGAATCCTCTGTCAAGATTCTGTGCCTTGATAGATTTGCCGACCTGCCGGCCTGCTCCGTTCAGGGGAACGATGACGGCCTGCTCCGATGGCTCAAGGTCTTGAAGTGTCACCGTTCCTTTGACCGGCTCGATGACTGTGGGCGCTGTCCCCCAGTCGGCCAGCGATGTTCTTTTGTCGTTCCAGATCATGTCGGTGTTTGCCGAGCGGGCTGTAGTGACGAGAAGCAGACGTTCCGAATTGGATATGGATTGTCCGTCTAATGAGGTGAGGATAATTGAACAGAATTTATTATCCACTTCGACGGAGAGATTTCTCAGCGATTTGTTGTTGGCCTTGATAAAACCGATGAGCGCCTGCGATTTGTTTGTCTCGATGGTCACGAGCCCTTTTCCTCGCTCTGAATGATACCAGGCTAACTCGCCCGTGTCCGAGACGACAGGGCTTTGCCTTGCGGCTTTGGGATATTGCTGCATCGAACGGTCGAAATCTGTGATTCGGGTCGAGTGTCGAAGTGGCAAAGACAAGGAAAAGCCCGGTGTATAATACGGGCGTTCGGATGCCGGGGATCGGATACCTTCACGGACCTGTTCTATTGAATAGGCTCTCGGAACCGTTTCGAGCGCCGGACGCACATCCCCTCTTAAGAAAATTATGGCCCATGCGGCAAGATTCATCATTTTGACCGGGTCCGGGCGGATATCGAAGTGTCCCGGCATGCGTGTTTCCCACTGGTCGGGTGCTTTGTGTTCGAAGGTGTAGAAGAAAATGCCGTCCCAGTCATGGAAGGCCGAATACGCCGCTAATATGCCGATTCCTTCACAGGCATATTCGTTGGGGAAGGGATGGTTGGTTTCGGAAACGGTATAAGGCTTACCGTTAACCGCCGAGCGCGAGAGTTGAACGACGGTCGAGTTAAAAGGATCATCAACCATCGGCGTATTCGGGATGGAGAAGCTCCTGCGTTTCGTCTTGGAGTCCGTGAAGTAGCGGGGATGTTGCCAATAGACGTGGCCGTCCACGACATCCAGTTTCGACGTAGAAGTGAGCAGAGGATAGCCGGTTTTGTAGTGGTTGTGGTCGCTGGTGCCCGCAATCAGGGATTTGACCCCAAGCTCTGTCGTCAGGAATTGATACATGGATTCGAAGTAGTTTTTTTCCAGTTCCATATAGAACGCGGCTTCCAGATGGAATCTCTCTTTCGATGCCGTGTCGAACTGGTCTTTTGTTAAGCGGGGCAGAAGCTCATCCTCTTCAACGCCGGCCTCCGAACACAACTTTTTCAATTCGACTTGCGAGCAGCGCTCCCGCAGCCAGAAGTTATATTTCTTTGTGAGTTGGCCGGCATACCATGCCGTGATGTCCGTCCAGGTACCCGGGCGCTTTTGGGTGTTCTTGCCGAGCAGCCGGTCGCTGAACCATGCCTCGACAATGGAATTTTCATTGACGAGTTCGACGATAACAACAGCCGGCTCATTGCGATATTCCGATTTCGTATAGGGATTATAGTGTGTCAGGAGTTGTTGTGCGTATTCTTTATGAAGCATTTGCATGCGCTCGTCGAAGTAGTTTACGATTTTGGCCAGCCCGAGATATTCATAGTCTTTCACGGCGTCGCCTTGTCGATAGTTCCGTCCGACGTTGAGATTCAGATTAGTGTAAATCCCGCGTTCTTTCAGCTTAGTCACGAAATAATCCAGACGATCGAGTTGTTGAGGATCCAGTGCCCGCGTGTCATCTCGCCCTTTGACAAAAAGGCTCGCCGACCAGTTCGAGTCGAGAAAGTGGAACCGGACACAGTTGACGCCGAAGCGAGCCAGATGATCGGCGACGACGGGCGCGTCTTTCTTCGATGGAAAACACGCCGAGCCCGTCACATTAACGCCCCATATGCGAAAACGCTCCCCATTCGGTTTGACAAAGTGACCACTTTCCGTGCGGATGAATCCGTTTTTTCCCGCCGGGGCGTCTAAGAGAAGGGAAAGGTCCGGCAATGCATCCTGATTGCCGCGCCAATCGATGGTGAACGGTTGCATCGCAATACGTTCGGCAAGCGTATGACTCAAAAGGAACAATACTGAAAGAAGGCCGATCAGAATGCGTCTTGAAGGCATGCATTTCTCCGATAAAATATGAAAGGTCGAAGCCTTTATGCTCATGCGGACATATCCGGCACGACGTACGGCGCGCGGTAGAAGCCGTGGGCGAGACGGTTCGCGCGTTTATTGTTTTTGAATCGTTCATTCGTCCTATCGACGTCAAGCCACGGACCGAGCGTCACCGTCCCGGCGTCCGGATCGATCTCGTGAGCCGCCAGGTGCGCCAGGAATCTGTCGAACATCTCGTTGAAAGCCGGGATGTCCCGAACCTGGGCGCGCATTTCATTGACGGATGCCTTTTGACCGAGCCGGTATGAAATATTGCCCGTATGGCAAACCGATGTGGAGGTATGACCGACGAGGATTTCCGCCGTGAGGTGCTCGCGCCGGTCGGCGCGGACGGCTTCGATGAAGTTGACGAAATGATCGCCGCGCCCGCTGAATCTGGCGACTTCTTTGCCTTCGTTATCCCACGCGATACCGCGATAAAGACTTACCGATCCGCCTTCGCAATCGACGATCACGCCGACGCGCTCGCCGCGAAACGTCGGCGCTTCAGTTGAGCCTTTGGCTTTGGTGAGATTGTGCACTTCGTACAGTATAGGAGCCGTAGGGAAATCGTAATAGATAATCTGCGTGTTGGGGACATCACAAGCATCATTGAATACAAACCGACCGCCGACACTCATGACCCGACGGGGCAGCTTCGTCTCGCCCAGGCACCAGCGGGCCACGTCGATCTCGTGAACGCCCTGGTTGCACGACTCGCCGTCGCCGGTATTCCAGTCGAAACTGCAATCGTATTGCAGACGATTGCGATAGATCGGCACCTGTTTAGCCGGGCCGCACCAAAGGTCGTAGTCCAGCGTTTCAGGCAACGGCAACGGCGTCTCGCGTTTGCCGCACGACTGGCGCATCTTGTTGGCGAATGCGGTGATACGTTTGATCTTGCCCAGGTGCCCTTCCCGAATCCATCGAATGCCATCATGGAACATCTGCTCCGAGCGATGCTGCGTACCGCACTGGACGATGCGGTCGTACTTCCGGGCGGCGTTGACCATTTGCCGGCCTTCCCAGATGTAATGCGAGAGCGGCTTCTCAACGTAGATATGCTTGCCCGCCTGACAGGCCCAGATCGTACTCAGGCCGTGCCAGTAGTTCTGTGTCGCGTTGCCGATGACATCGATGTCCTTCCGATCGAACAGGCGACGCATATCGACGTATTGATCGACTCCGTGACTATATTTCGATTCGATGGCCTGGGCGGCTTTGCCCATGCGGTCTCGGTCCGGATCGCTGACGGCCACAACGGTGACATTCATTTGTTTCTCGAAAGACGGCACATGAGCGCCTAAACCGCGACCGCCCAAACCGACCACGCCGACGCGGATCGTGTCGTTCGCGCCTCGTACGCGAGAAAAAGGAATCGCCGCTATAACCCCGGCGGCAAGCGAGCTTTTTACGAAATCTCGACGTGTGATGGAATTCATCATTTATCTCCCTTCCAGGGAATCAAAGAGTACGTGGTTAACAGTGTGGATCTTCTCCGTGAGTCCGGCCAACTCGCCCTGGCTTTGGGCCGACTCGACACAGCGCAGAAGTTCCGCCAGTTCGGAGGCCCCATTGATGGTATCCAAACCGTTGTTTTTCATCGTTGCCAGAACTTGCTCGATCCTCCGAGCCAGTCGCTGCCGAAAGAATGCGACCTGCCCCGGCTTCAAGGCGCCCGCTTTGAACGCCGGCTCAAACTCATGCAACGCCGTGCACGCCTTCTGGATATAAAGCAAGACCATGCCCTTAGCCGGGTTGCCCTCCGAAAGAATTCGCGCCCATTGAAACTCTTCCTCCCGCCAATGGGCATCTTCCACGGTCGTCTTGTACGCGATCTTATCCGGAGAAGTCATCGCTGGGTCACCATAGCCTTCTAATACCCTTTTCCGAACAATCGGTTCACCTCTGAATCCGTTTATGTGAACAGCATATCAGAACTTTTCAGACAGGGCAATCATCTTACACGAGGGGATCTATTATTAAGTATGTGGACAAATTAGAAAGGGTGGCAGCCTCAAGCGAGGCTTGGGGATGGTTTTTCCGGCCCTGACCATCCCAAAGCCTTCGGCTTTGAGGCTGCCACCCTCATCATAACTTACGCAAAGCAACACTACTTTCCTTCGGCTTGCCATTTTTTCATCAGAGCGATGTTGCGTTCGATGAGTTCAGCATGCCTGGTCCATTCGTCGCCGCTACGTTTTTTCATACCGTCCACGTACACCTTCATGTCACTATCGTACATCGCTTTCGATTCACGATATTGTCCCCGGTCGTTCGTTTCACGTATCCATTTGCCCAGCATCTTTCGCATGTTGCTCAGAATCCGCCGTTGCGAAGCATCGCCCGCGAGATTGTGGAGTTCGCACGGATCCTTCTGAAGATCGTATAATTCCTCCTTCGGTCGTCTTTCGGCCATAATTAACTTCTGGTCCCGATTGAGCTTGCCTTCCTTATGCAGCCGGCGCAGCGCCTTTAGTATTTCCTTCTTGTCCTTATAAGCGCATGGCTGCAAGTAGGGTCGGTTCGGGTAGAAATTACAGATGTATTTGTACCGATCCGTTCGTACACAACGAATGCGATCCACTGTTTCATCGCATCGATCTCGTGCCGCGACGATGTGGTCGCGCGGCGGGTAATCCTCTGCCAGGATATCCTTGCCTTCCATCCATTCCGGAACGGCGATCCCCGCCAGCGCCAAAGACGCGGCCGCCATGTCGATATGGATGACCAAATCCTCACGAATCGTCCCGGCCTTCAAACCGGGCCCGCGTACGATGAGCGGCACGTGAATGCCTTCATCATAGAGAAACTGCTTGCCCCGTGCGTGACTGATGCCATGATCGGTGAGGAAGAAGATAGTCGTGTTCTCGTAGAGACCCGCATCTTTGAGCCGCTGTACGATTTGGCCGACCTCGATATCCGTATTCATCACGGCGTTGAGATACTGCGCCCAGTCGTCGCGAATGACGGGATCGTCGGGATAATAAGGCGGCAGCTTCACATCCGCGCGATCAATCGGATTCGGCGTTTTTTTCGTCCGCCCCTTGCCACCTCTCAACTGGATTTGTGCGAAGAACGGCTGGCCCGGCTTTCGATCCGCCCAGTCCGTGCCGTCGTAAACAGCCTTGTCGTATTCGAAGTTGTAATCCGTCTTGCCCGGCCGCTTTCTACGGTTTTCGATGAACCCATTACACGTATAATACCCCGCCTCCCGGAACATCGCCGGGACGAGCCGGATCTTCGAAGGCAGATGAATCTTTTCCGTTCCTCGTCCGGAACGATGCTGATGGGCGCCGACACTGGTCTGATACATCCCCGTGATGAGCGCCGAACGGCAGGGCGAACAAACCGGCGCCGTCACAAACGCCTTGTCGAATTTGACGCCCTCCGCCGCAAGCCGATCTACGTTTGGCGTTGGTATGCTCGTCTCGCCGTAACAGCCGAAATGACACGACATATCCTCGACAATGATCCAGACGATATTCGGCCTGCTCGTATTTTGAGCCCATACCCGGCTCTGATGGGCTAAACCCAAAACCGCCATTCCAAGCCCACACTTTTTGAGGAACTGCCTACGATTGAATATGATCGACATAACACGCTCCTTGTCTAAACATTACAAACAACCGTTCAACCTTCGGTGATGTCATATTACCAGGTCTGATCTGAAAGTTCCACCTTTTGCATTGCCGGACAAGAGAACGATCCGTCTGAACAGAAAAAGCTTCCGCCTACAACAAGAAGAATACAAACAGATTCTTTCCCAACAGGAAAAAAATGATCCATTCTTTATCGGAAGTGGCGATGCCGTCCATTGCGATAACAACGTCTTTTTGCGCAAAGAACTCCTGCTGGAAGGAGGAATGAAACACAGCAGGAGCTCGAAAGACCACAAGCCTCCGTGCTCACAGCCGCTTGGATTCTAACACAACGGCGCAAACGTGTCAATTGTGGTGACTACGTATTTTTAAAATAAAACCTCTGCTTTTGGCTTCTTGAAAGGCGAAGCTAAGCCTGTCCGCTTCATTTTTTGCTCATTTTTTCCGGGGCGCGGTCTCGTGCCTCCAACTGGAGATTGGCTCCGACGTTTCCGCCTACAAGCGTTCCGGCGGCAATATTTCCACCGCCGTCGTACACCCCGCTGGGAACCTGCCCGCCATAATTCGTGCCGTTATACAAGGCGCGGTTATTAGCGAAAACATTCTCATTATAAATGAAATTAATCCCCACATCACAGGACGATACGAGATTCCCCTCAATGACGTTATCATAGCCTTCTACGTTGATACCGTATCCTTCGCATTCTCTGATTGTGTTGCCTTTGACCAGACAACCGTCCGCATCTCGGATCCATATGCCATCAAACGTAAAAAAGACCGTGTTGTCGATCACACTGGAGCCTTCTCCCGGAATGATACCATAACTACAATCGGCAATCGCATTATCCCGGATCAGACTGCCAATAGTGGTTCGAACACCGATAATGCCGTTTCCAGAAATCAGGTTGTCGCTCACAAAAGAGATGTGACCGCACGTTATCGCGCCGAATCCCTCCTCGATGTCAATCTGAGTCTGGGTAACGGTACAGCCTCTGACCATATGATTGATACCCCAGAGAACGATCCCTTCGGCCCCGATCGACGTAACCCGGACGTCAATGACCCGATGCCCGTTGGCCTGAATGACCTCGCCGGAATCGGCTTCATGGATACCGATACACGGGAAATTGGTGATGGTGCCGTTGCGTATCTCGACATTTGTGCGTCTGTCCATGAAAATTCCGCTGCAAGTTTCATTAAATGAGGACGTGGGGCCAATGAGGCTGTAGCCGCCCAGGTCGATCGTTACGTTGTTGGCATCGATGACAATCGCGTTTGTATATCGATCCGTATGCGTCAGATTCCGGGTGAGGCAGTAAGAGCCGGGTTCGCTAATGATATAAGGCAATTCCGGGATCGGCTGAGCATTCGTCCGGGTCGTCGGTCCGGAAGGCAGGCCGGGCGCGGTATCGTCGGCCATGCAAAACGCCAAAAACGTTAAAGTACTACCCAATGCCAATAGAGCTAACACAAGCTTTGTTTTCGTTCTTTCTGCTTTCATTTTTTCACTCTTTCCATTGAGGTGTCATGAGTAAACGACCGGCACCACGCCGGTTGTATGTGCACAGTCATTCCTGACGTTCAAGCTGTTAGAATGAGATAACCATCACCTCCATATTTCACTCCACAGGATTACCCCGATATCATATATAGGATAACCTATCCTATGGCATATGTCAAGTACGATTCCTCGTCGGAGAGACCAAGGCGAAGATATAAAACCTCATAATAACTTATAATTAAAAGATTTATAGAAAACCAGAACAGAAAAGCACAAAGGCGTTTTCAGAGGAAATATCATCCATTGGAGAGAATTCATACGAACAGGCCTCCCGCACAGAAGGTAAGACTTCTCAGGAACGCCCGTCGTTGAGTTCCGACCAATGATTCCTTATCAGGATCCTTTGCAAAGCCCTGGATCTGGAACCGTATTTTGCTTGAATTCTGTGCGCAATATGTTATGATAATACTCGAGACCGAAGATGCAAAATAAGACATCGAACACGAAAAGCGATGGCCCTCATCTTAATCGAGCTGGTCAATGATACGAATTCACGAGAGGGAGAAAAAGCCAAGAATGACAATAAAACACACATACATTTGTGCCATCGCATTCCTGCTCGTCTTACTCTTGCCGAACGGCCAAAACCTCCAAGCCCGTATAATGGTGAACGGCCATGAACCTCCGGCATTCGTTCAAGAAGCTGAAACGATCTGCCCGGCTGTCGTCCTGTCCACGCAATGCCAATGGAAAGACGATCACCGGGGCCGACATATCTACACCCGCGTTGAACTTCTGATTGAAGGCACGATCAAAGGAAAGGTACCCGCGAATCCGCTCTCTATCGAGGTCGTCGGCGGGACGGTGGGCGAGATCACGGAACGCGTCAGCCATAGTCCGGTTTTTAGAGAGGCAGAGCAGGTATTGCTCTTCCTTGAAGGGCCATCCGGGAACTTCAGGGGAAAGCTACCCGTTGTTGACGGTCATGTCTTCTGGGACGGCCGTAAGGTTCATTTGGATGCGCTCGCCGCATCGCTGACGGCCGGCTCTGTCGAACTCTTTGCAGAAACAGACGAGATGCTGTTTAACGATAGTCTCGTTATCACCCGTATCGTTCCCGATATCGCCTCGGCGGGTACGGACACCGATGTGACCATTTACGGAACCGGATTCGGCGACAGCGAGCGTAATGGGCAGGTTGAATTTTTCTACCGGAAAGGCGAGCCCCGCATCAAGGCGTCGACGATTTTATCATGGTCGGATACGGAGATTATCTGCACGGTGCCGACCGGGATCGTCAACGACTATGCGGCCAGCGCCGGCAGCGGCCCGGTCACTGTAACGACCCGGTCCGGAACCAGCAACGAGTATCCGTTCAGGGTGATCTTTGGTTACGACCGACAATCCTGGTGGGGCGACCATCCGATCATCTCTTACCACATCAACGAAAACACCGACGACTGCACGGGGGAAGTGACCGCGGTCCAGGCCGCCGCCGAGACGTGGAATCAGACAAGCCCCGGTCTTCTGTTCCAGTATGCCGGTGCCCATACAAACACACAGACAAGCAGGAACGGCCTGAACGAGGTGATGTGGGGATCGACCTCATCGAATGCCCTTGCGGTGACACACATCTGGTCGAAACCTGCGCCCTATGCGCCCGGGAGTTCTCCAGCGGCAGATGAAATCATCGAGTGCGATATGGTCTTCAATGACCGGGCCAACTGGAGTACACATCCTTCCGTGCATGAGGCGGACGTGCAGTCGATCGCCCTTCATGAATTCGGCCATTTCCTCTGCTTGACCGATATTTACGGGGATATCGGGGATAACGAATACGACGCCGCTAAAGTGATGTACGGCTATAGTGACGGCAGCACGCTCAAAAGACATCTGCATCCCGACGATATTGCAGGTATCCACTGGATTTACCCCCCGAACGGCCCGCCGGAAAGTCCCGACGCGATCGATTATCCCACCGAGGACGATGGTCATTATACCATCATCTGGGACGCCTCCAATGCAGCAAGCTCCTATCAACTCGAGCGCTCCATTGACGGCGGGGAGTGGATACAGATCTATTCCGGTCCCCATACGTACTTCGACGAGACCGTGGGGGATGGTCACTATCGCTATCGCGTCTCGGCTTCCAACAGCGTCGGGGCCAGCGATTGGCAAACCGGCGATTGGGATTGCCTTGTTGATTTTCTTGTCTGGGAGGGGAACGGTGAGCCGAATGATCCTTTCCTGGTCGGCACCGCCGAACAACTCGACAGGATCGGAACCGATTCCAGGTGGTGGAACAAACACTTCAAGCTCACCGCGGACATCGACCTTTCGGAATACGACGGTCAGAACGGACGACCGATGTTCCATACCATCGCCCTGGACGATGACTCAGAACATTGGACGGGCGTCTTCGACGGTAACGATCACATCATTACAAACTTCACGTACAGATCAGGCACATCAGGTCATGCGGGACTGTTCGGATGCATCGACGGCCCCGACGCACAAGTAAAGCGCCTTGGACTCATTGGCCCTCGGGTCGAACATACAGACGCCGGAACAAGCGATCGAGTCGGCTCGCTCGTCGGCCTTTTGCAGGAAGGATCGATCGCGGCGTGCTATGTCCAGGATGCCGACGTCAGGGGAAAAAGACGGGTCGGCGGGCTCGTTGGAGAAAACGTGAACGGCCGGATCGCCAATTGCTATGCGGATGTCAGGGTCTCCGGAACAGATGATGTCGGCGGGCTTGTCGGGTACAATTCCGGCTCGGTGATCGCTTGTTTCTCGGTAGGGACCCTATCGGGCAGCGGATGGGGCGTTGGGGGCGTGGCCGGCTCGAACAACCCGCAAGGCATAATATCTCAGTGCTATAACAACGGCATCATAGTCGGCAGCGAACGAGTCGGCGGCTTGGTCGGCGAAAACCGGAAAGCTGAGATTATCCAATGCTACAGCACGGGTTCAGTCCGGGGGGACAAAGGATATATCGGCGGCCTGGTCGGTGATAATCTGGATGGAACGATCTCGGCGTCTTTCTGGGATATCGAAACCGGCGACCAATCCACCAGCGCCGGCGGCACCGGAAAGACGACAATCCAAATGCAACAAGCCGGCACCTACCTGGAAGAAGGCTGGGATTTCGTCAACGAGACGGAAAACGGCACAGAAGACATCTGGCGAATCAACGACGGAAATGACTACCCGCGACTCTGGTGGGAAAACCGGTAACATTGATTAATGATAATTGACTATTTGTAACGTTAACGGTTCTAAAGCTGACGAACGTGCTTTTCATTAGTCAATATTCAATCGTCAATCCCTAATAGTCTTTTAAATTCCTCATCCAATCGGGCCAGTCTTGAGCCGCGGCGCCGCCGGCCTTGGTCCACGGACCGTGAATATCGAACTCGCGATTCCAGTTGAACGTCCAAAGCTCTTTCAGGCTGACCTTCCTCGCATTAAGGTCCAGAAAAACGTAGTTGACGACGCCGTCGTGCCTGTTGAGGCAAACCAGGTGCATTTCGTTCGTTCCCTCAATAACGCCATCGTACGGGGGCGGACCTTGTGTGTGATTGGGCCAGGTATCCCAGATGGCGCAGTCAAAAAACAAAGGGATATTTCCGGCCTTTTTTTGCTCGCGGTTCCTCCAGCACCTCTCGTCGTCACGGTCGCTGAGCCATTCATTCATACCGTAACTACCGTAGTCGGCACCGGGCTTCTCGAAGTTCGTCCAGACTCCTCCTCCGGCTTGCCATCGCCAGGCGCCGAAGGGAACTCTTCCTCCGTCCGTGTAGGGTTTTTTGGCCGAGGGACATAAGGTCAGTGCGCCCCGATCATGGTAATACGGCCGCAGATTTTCGGGCCAGTCGCCGGAGGCGCCGTCGCCCGTCGGGAACGTGCCGTCGGAGTCATCGAGATACATATGCCAGCAATAGCTCCATTGCTTGATGTTCGACAGGCACGCGACGCTATTCGCCTGTTTCTTCACCCGTTGCAATGACGGCATCAATATGGCCAGCAGTAAGGCGATAATGGCGATGACGACCAAAAGCTCGATTAATGTAAAACCGCTTTCTTTACGCATGATGCTATCTCCTTCTCTTGCCACGAGAAACAATGAGTTTCTGATATGCTTATCAAGCGTCATTATAACACAATCGATCACGACGATCCAATTCATTTTTCCGCTTTTGGCGCTAAAATTCAAGACGTAATCGTCTCTTGTGGAGGCGAAAAACACCTTTAGAGATCGGCAGAAAGGTCCTGGATTGCAGATATCTTCAACATCCGATCTGAAACGGCCTCTTTACATCCTTCACTGCACAATCTCGTCCAAATGCTCAATTATTTGCAACCGCCTGTCGTCAGAGACATGTTTGGTGCGAACGAACAGACGATGGCGCTTGCGCCAGAGAATTTTGGCCGCCTTGTCCAGGTCGTAGTGTACGAGCTTCTTTCTCGGATCGGACCAATGAGATTCACAACAATCAAAGACGCCGTGCTGCTTGTCGAACCACCAAAGCTGAAACCCGCCGAATGAGCGAAACTGATCATCTTTGATACCCAAGACCCATTCGTCGTAGAGCAACTGCTTTATGTGCGACTTGTCTCTGACCTTGATCTTCTTCATTGCTCTATGCTCGGAAACGCGTTTTCTGTACCGCTTCGTTTGCGCATGACGGTTCTCCTTCTCACGCAAAGAAGGTTTAATCAAACCGACATTTCTCTTTTTGATATGATGATTCTCCCCATCCCGATTTGCTATGATTATAACACATCCGGACGCAGGCATGCAAGCATAGAACTGGATAAAGTGAATATTCGCAGGGACTTGTGGGCCGTTTAGTAGTCTTTGAAATTTCTCATCCATTCGGGCCAGTCTTCCGATTGGACGCCGCCGGCCCGGGTCCAGAGACCCGCCGTATCGAATTCGCAATTCCACTTGAATGTCCACAATTCCTTAAGCCCCACGGCTCTGGAGGAGAAATCGACGAAGACCGCACTGGAAAATCCATTGTGCCGATTGAGGCAGAGCATTTTCATCGCATTCGTGCTCCAGCCGTCCACCTGTCCCTCGAAGACCGGCGGTTCATCCGTATGATGCGGCCGGGTATCCCAATGATAATCATCCAGGAACAACGGGATATTGGCGGCGCCCTTCACATCGCGCGTTCTCCAGTACCACTCGGGCGGCCTTCCCCCTTCCCGGCCCGGCAGTGGATCGGTCACGCAGATATTGATCCCGTAGCTGCCCTGATCGCCCAGAGAATTGATCCAAGCCCCATACGTCGCGTCCGCCCCGTCGTCGCGAGGTTTCGTGGCCGTCGGGCAACAACAAAGATCCGGATCATCGAGGTAGTACCGGCGCAGCACGACCATCCAGCTATCATCGAAATAGGCGCTGTCGTTCCAGCCTCGATGGAAATGGCCGTTGTTGTCGTCCGTGTACAGCGAGAAGTACAAAGCCCACTGACGCAGGTTCGACTGGCAGGCGACGGCCCGGGCCTGTTTCCTGACCCGTTGCAGCGAGGGCATCAATATCGCCAGCAACAGGGCGATGATGGCGATCACCACCAACAACTCGATGAGCGTAAAACCTCTCGACCTGTCCATAAGAGCACTCCTCGCTATCATTATCTGCCTTATGAGCTTGAATTTTATTATACCAACTATTCATAGCGATTGCAACGTTTTCTACCCCTGGATTTCCTGTCAACCGATCCGCTTAACCGGTCGTCGTACTATATACTCGAAGAAGAAATGTCAAAAGGCTCTACTGGAGAAGTTCGCTCGGGCCCGATCGACAAGAGGAGCCTATTGTGCTCATGAACAGTAGTTTACAATGTTGGGAGATATGAAATGAGACGTTGGAAGAATGTATATTTACTTATCGTTATGATGGTTGTCGCCTGCTGCTTTGTCGAATCGTCTCCGTCGCAACGGGCATCGGCAGCGCAGGGCGGCGCACAATCAGTCACGCTGTCGAAAACCGCTTCCCCTCACGCCTGCAGGCAGATACCCCACCCTCTCTATCCCAACGTACTTGATAGGCCACCCACGATCGCTTCTCCATACGCCACGAAAGAAGGAACGGAGGTTCTGACGGCCATCCTGAAGAACGGGAAATACGTTTTCATACCGGTCACCGTCGAAAATGGAAGGCCTTTGCACTACAGCTACAGAGTCGGATCTGTATATGGCAAAGACCGACAGCTTCATGTGGATCGTCATTATTTCCCGACCCTGGCCGGAACCGGACTCCACTCGGAAGCCGAGTTGGATGACAAAGATATGATAACAGGTATTCCCGCTGATGTGATTACATACATCGGTCGACCCGGACGGTTTTCAGGGGCTGGATTTATGGCTGAAGATGAGGATATCATCTCCGTCCTGAAGGGGGATAACAACCTGGTCAGAAAACTGGGACTGACCCATCCACAGATGGCCAGACCTCTCTATCACGTCTGGAATATAATTCTTCAGGAAATCAAATGTGAAAAGTGGGGGCGGTTCTCCGGCATCCGGTGTTTCTTCTATAACGGAAACAAGGTTACGCTTCGGGCGGAAAGTATGAAGGGCTGGCAGAACTCCATATTTCAGGATGAGATCCAGGGGAGATTCGATATCGACGTCCAACGAACGCTCACCGACGCGGAGCGACGATTCCTACAGGAGAAATATGCTCATCTCTCCGCCGAACAGATGGCCGAGCTGAAAAAGAAGCTCACCCGCTTCCATTTCAGTGAAATGGTCCCCTACTACATTATGCGCTACGGCTTCTATGAAGGCCATACGGACTATCGGGCCGATCCCATTGCCATTGCGTGTATCTTCGGACTCAAAAGCGTGGAAGAAATTGAGCATGCTTTTCCGGGCCATCTGCACAGAATCCTAATCGACCATTTTACAGAAAAGGACGCGGCCGGATAACCGGACGTAATGTTCCTTCTCACAGGGAAAGCATCAACATCCATCTGTTCCTATAGAAGAATACCGAGGCATGGCGGCTCGGGCGGTACACGGGATTCGAGATCATATCTACACAACCCCATTTCATATGGCGCAGGAGAAAATATCTGTTATGGCCATGGGGTGTATACGTACTATCCGAACAATAGCTGCAATTTTGCGGTAAATGTGGTATTGTAGCCGGATTAAAATTGGATCGTGCTATGAAAATCTCTGATGGAAACTATTTGTTAGAATGGCCAAGACGGTAATCACAGTCAAAAATCTAAGCAAAAGCTTCGGCAACGTCCGTGCGGTACAGAACTTAAGCTTTTCGGTCGAAGCCGGGCGTTGTTTCGGCTTCCTGGGTCCCAACGGCGCCGGCAAGACCACCGCGATGAAAATCATCTACGGCAAATGCCTCAGAGACAACGACGGCGACAGCCGGATGGATATCTTCGGGTACGACCCGGCGAACAACGAGCTGGCCATAAAATATCTCTCCGGCGTCGTTCAGCAGGAAGATAACCTGGACGACGAGTTGAACGTCATCCAGAATTTGATGGTCTATGCCAGGTTCTACGATTTACCGGTTAAGACGGCTAAGAAGCGCATTGATTATCTGCTTGATTTCCTCGAACTTTCGGAAAAAGCCACGGCGAAAATCAGAGAGCTTTCCGGCGGGATGAAGCGACGTCTCGTGATCGCCCGGGCGCTTCTGAATTCCCCAAGGCTGCTCATTCTCGATGAACCGACGACCGGTCTGGACCCGCAGGTCCGACACGTGATCTGGGACAAGATTCGCCAGTTGCAAAGACAGCAAACAACGGTCCTTCTGACGACGCACTATATGGACGAAGCGTTCCAGCTTTGCGACCGCCTGTTGATTATGCACAAGGGCCAAAAAATCATGGAGGGCCGACCCGACGACCTGCTGGAAGAGAACATGGAACAATACGTTCTCGAAGTCCGCGACATCGAATCGGCCGGGCAGATCGATCCTCAGTCGCTTCCCGGCCGAATCCGAGTGGACCTCGCAAGGGAATTGACGCGGTATTATTGCGACGACATCGAGATACTGAAAGACCTGGCGGACTCGCGTCTAAAAGCCGGCAACTACCTCATACGACAAACGAACCTGGAAGATGTATTTTTGAAAGCGACGGGGAGACAGCTTAATGACCGACAGTAACACCGTATTGTATCCGCCGCTTCATCGCAGGCTCTACGCCGTGTGGTTCCGGCATATGCGCGTCTATACGCGAAACCTGCTGAGCAACGGATTGCCACCCTTCCTGGAGCCGTTGATCTTTCTGGTTGGCATCGGGCTCGGATTAGGCAAATATATCACCGAGCCGATGGGCGGCGTCAAGTACATCGAGTATCTCGGCTCAGGCTTGCTCGTCACCTCGGCCATGTACACCGCCGCCTTCGAATGCAGCTACGGCACCTTTCTCCGGCTGGAATTCGAGAAAGTTTACGACGGCATGCTCGCGGCGCCGATGACCGCTAACAACCTGATCGTCGGCGAAATACTGTGGGCCGGCTCAAAGGGATTCTTCTTCTCATTCGCCGTTTTGTGCATCCTTGCGGCATTCAAGATCGTGACGTTGCCCTATGGCCTGCTCACCCCGTTCGTCGGCTTCCTGACCGGGGTGATGTTCAGCACGGTCTCGCTGCTCGTGACGTCCTTCGTCAAAACAATCAACCATTTTAGTTTCTACTTCACCGGGTTCCTCTCGCCCATGTTCTTTTTCTCCGGCGTGGTTTTTCCCGTGGAGAACCTGCCGGTCTTCGTCAGACCGCTTGCTGAGATCGT